>Ga0209962_1000101_pt1 | contig 26082 bp, 28 predicted proteins | sample SalPonA_C_H2O_MG_FD_185722 | JGI IMG/M metagenome (GOLD analysis project Ga0209962, IMG submission 185722) | Water microbial communities from South San Francisco under conditions of wetland restoration - Salt Pond MetaG R2A_C_H2O_MG (SPAdes)... | ecosystem: Environmental > Aquatic > Non-marine... | reverse complement strand
CGGCGGCTTTAAAAACGGTCTTAGTGAGCGTTTCATGAAGCTGGGCTTCACTGACCGCAAAGCGGTTAGCGATTTTAGTGCCGATCAGCTCTTTCGTTTGCGCTTTTGGCGCTGGGGCAATAGACATGAGATGTCTCCTCTTTTTAGAGGGCAGTTGCCCCTTAGGGGCGATAACTGCCCCTAGTTAGGGTGATTAGTAACCCGCGCGACGTGCTGGGTTACTTTGAGGTGCTGCGCTAGGCATTTGAGATTCAGCGCCGAAGGGCACGTCATCATCAAATTGCATCGCATCCATCGCGCGGTCCCGAGGGCTCGGCGGTGGTGTGACTTCGAGCTCATGACTCGGTACGAGTCGTGAGCGAGGAGTCTGCGAGGGCGCTGTTTGTGGTTGAGTCGCTACTTGCGTAGCTTCACCGCTCACAATTTCGAAAGTGTTAGCGAAGATCACGGTACGCGAGCAATTTTTGCCCGTGTCGCGATCCACCCACTTTTCGATTTTCAGCGTACCCGTAACACACAGCTTGGCACCTTTTGTCACACGGTCTTTTACTCGTTCGGCCAAAGGGCCAAAGAATTTGACGGTGTGCCAATCGGTCTCTTTGTCGAAATCGCCCGTTTCCGGGTTCTTGCTAAAAGAGTTAATCGCCAGGCTAACCTTAGCGACCCCTTTCCCAGCAGGCGTGACACGCCATTCAGGATCGGCACCAATGTTTCCGGTTAAAACAACAACACACGTAGAATTAGACATAATATGTCTCCTCTAAAAGAGGAAGGCGGACTCCCCCCATGGGAGTCACTCACCTCCCATGGGGTTTGTCAGCCATTACGCCGACTTGATGGCACCGAAGCGCCGATTTGCTACAACAGTCCGATCTGTGTTGACGCGCCATACTCGTTAGACGAGCTAGGAAGCGGCATCACGCGATCTTTGAACTCCACCCGAAAGTGCGGATCAGCAATGATCCACTCTTGGGTATCAGCAACAAACAAAGCCTCATTCTCAATGACCTCTTGAAGTGCCTGAAGGCACTGCGCGGACAGACGATCAGCACATCGAATGCTGAGGGTATATCCGTAGAGCATCGCGAGTGATAACTCTCCGTAGACGAACTCGCTTACGCGAGCCTGTCGTTGGGTGTTAAATGCTGTTTCGCTGTGACCTACAAACTCCGAGAAGTTCTCGAAATCCTGGCCCCAAACAATCGTTACAACCTCTTTAAGTGAAGTAGCCATGATCTTTCCTCTTCAAAAAAGAAGGGGGCGCTAACGCCCAATGGGAGTCAGAAACCCCCATTGGGTTAGTCAGCGCAATCGCGCTCAATTCACACGTTGGCACCCTAAAGCGCCTTGTTTTCACAGCCTCAGCTCCAGCTAGCAGAGTATTGGCTGCCAAAAACACCCTCAACGATCTTCCTTATCGCTTCGTGATCCGTTGCAGCGCAACGGTTCAGCAGCGCAAGATCGAGCCCTGCACGCAACGGATCAGGCTTCGGACTGTTCTGAATTGAACGGTGCGCCCAACGGCACAGCGTTCGAGTCGACATAGTGACCGAGAGCGCATCACGGCTGCGTGTACCCGACGTATCGATGAACTGTTTACGAATCATATTGGCGACACGCACCATTTTTGAAACGTAACCATTACGATCGATATCTGGATATTTTGACTTGATCAATCCTTCCTCAGTTGCCGGGTCCATGTACCCTACTTGCATCGGCGTAAACCGATCAGCGAATGCAGGGTTTTGGATTTGCGTTCCAACGTAGCTGGCGGAACCCTGCAAAGCAGTGTTGCCGTTGGCTACGACGCGGAACATCGGATGAGGACGAATCAATTCATTCGTCTCAGGGATTAGCAAGGGCTGCCCTTCAATGATGTCGTTAAGACCGACCAGCTGTTCTGGATCGACCGTATCGATTTCATTGATCAGGAGCACATGCCCAAGCTTCATCGCTAAGGGTAGCGGTCCGTAGGCAAACTCCATCACTGGTGCTTGCCCCGGTTCTTTCTGAGTCATTCTGAAACCACCGATGAGATCGGTAAGTTCCATGCGACCCCACGCAGTGATTGACTGAACAGGCCAGTTCAACCGTGCAAGGGTTTGCGTCACGAGGGATGTTTTACCTGTGCCGTAGGGACCGAATAGATAAAATCCATCGCCCTCAGGTTCAGCTAAAAATTGCAGCAACGCCTCCAATTTATCAACTCGAAACTGATAGTACGGATCGAGTTGAGGAACTGAAGGGTGTTGCATATCCTCGCAACCTAACAGGGTGAAACCCTGACCAAAGCCAAACGCATCACCACAGTCATAGTCGCAAGCGACTACAGAAGCATTTAAGTCGTTCATACCGACCTCCAACATAAGTTAAAAGTCCCAATGGTCGAACGACTCCCGCATGGGCGAGGTTCGCCCAATTGGGGTTCAGGTTTCAGCTAGTTTTTGAGTACCGCTGCGGTACTTTTGAGTCTCGACGAGACACAAACCTAAATCGCCAGTAGATAAGCGACTTGGGTGTGTGCCCAATCCAACGGTAAATGCCGAGACAAGGACAGCCCGAAGGCTGTCGCTTGCTTCGACGGTAGGGTTAAGCTCTTAGCTGGTTCAAGCGATCTATACCTTTGTACAGAAAGCCAGCCATCAGAAGGTTTTCACACCGACTGAAGAACTTCTCCCAAGCCTCCAAACTATCCGATTGATTCATCTCATCGCCGTATTTATGTGCGCAAGGCGACATAAAAGCAGAACGATATAGCATCTCTTCGAGCATCATCGGATCATTAACTGAGCCAATATCGAAGGGATCTTCACAAACCAGTTCAAGTGCTTTTTCAAGCGAAATGGATGTGTAGGAATCGTTATCAAGATCCATAAGGTAGAAACCATAGCGGCCTTGATTTCGCTCAATTGCCCACTCCGAGCAGTACTTGAAGAAGAACAAGAGAGCGTTGTAGCCCTGATGCAGATTGACAAACTCAACCGAAGGGTTAGGACTGCCGTTTTGCATCTCGTCAACAATGACGAGGACCTTTTGTGCGGATAGAACGTGGAAGTTTGTCTGACTGTTCATGAGTCATCTCCAAAAAAAGAGGACGGATGAACCCCTAGAGGGCTCACCACGCCCTCGAGGGTTGTCAGTGTTGCTTCATTCAACTCAGGCTTCTAAGCGGCAAAGGCGACTTAGCAGCGAGAGACTGAATCCAAGAACCGCAAATGCGGTCAGGGTCATGACGGTGATCGGCGCGTATTCAAACAGAGTCGGTGTAGAGACAAGGCCGATAGAGGTCGCAAACGAGAGCAGGCTCACGTTTATGACTTGGCGCTTGGCGATAAATCGACACAAATTTGAAAGGCGGGTTAAACCGTCAGAGAAGCGGATTGTTGAGTGCATCATTGTTTACTCCGAAGATTAAGCAGAGACGACTCACCACCAAGGTTGAGACACCTCGGCGGGTTAAAGTGTATTAACAAACTGAGAGCGCTCGCAGGGTTCGAATCACAGGAATCGAAATGCTATAACCGCTGATGCAGATCGCTAAAGAGATCAATATGAAGTTTGCGTCCATTGGGCAGTCTCCAAAAATTGGGGATTACCCACCTAATGGGGAGTAATCCCCGCTAGGGTTGGTCGATCAAAGTGGTCGATCGTGAGGTAAGTACACGAATTCAGCGCGGTCGCGGAAATGCTCGTAAGCATTCAGCGCTTTGCTGACCTGGGTGTAAGTCGCATCGAGGAAAAAGCCAGCCACAAAAAGTGTGAAGAAGGCGGTTCCCCAAACGACCATGGACGCAGGTTGGATCGTGATCAAGGTCACTAAGCACGCCAGAATCGTTAGAAACTGTGCGCTGACTACAAATAGCCAATTCCGGGCCTTTTTACGGGCGACGGTCAGGTTTGCTTTCGCTTGTTTTACTTCACGAATCTGCCATTCCAGATCGGGTAGATGCTGAGTCATCGTTGTGATCTCCTAAAAATAGGGAGCACAACGCCCAGAGGGAGTGTGTACTCCCATTTGGGTGTGGTGAAGCATCCGCTTCATATTGAACTGCCTAAAAGGTCGAAACCTTTCGGGCGGGATACTGTCTATCGACAGTAGCAAGCAAGCCTTGTTGGGTGGTGACCCAAAAGACCTAAGGTGTCACCCCTACGCAGAAAAGACGTACAGGTGGATCAAGCCGCAGGCCCGAACATTTCGGACAGCGAGCTATCGTAAACGTCTTTGGTAAACAAAGGTTGCTTACGGTTTGACGCAGACTTAGCTCGAGCAGAACGAACTGCTTTGGCTTGAGTCTGGGCGCGCTCACGACGAACGAAGGCTGGAACCGTGTAAAGTTCCTCTGGAACATCAGCTTTAGGCGGCTGCTTAACTATGTAAGCTTTAGTTTTAGGCTGACGTGGGCCAGTGCGGGTCGCTTGAGCAATCTTCGGTTTAGAAACCGATTCAGTGCTTTTTACGACGTGTTGACCCTTATCTTCAACAGCAGGCGCTGGTGAAGACTTCTCTTCAAACTGTGGTTCAGTGCGAACACTCACTTTTCCTGTTTGGGAAAAAGCGAACTCCGCAGTGAAATACAGAACCAGCGCACATCCGGCGAAGATAGAGAAGAACTCAGCTTCGGTAAGCGAAGGATTCTCAATCATCATCCACATGCCGTACATCAGTACAGCACCAGCGACTAGAAGAAGAAAAGTAGCAACAAGTGACTTGAATGCTTTCATGTTTAGCTCCTTTAGGAAGGTGAAAAAACACCTCTAAATGGAGCTATCCCCTTACGGAGATGAACTCCGCAAGAGATGCAGGGGTACGAAAGATACATTTGGATTGGCTCTTTCGAGAGGCCAATTACTTCTCACCAACGGCGAGAATTACTTTCAGACTAGCTGATAAATTCAGACATGCAAATTCTCACTACGTTGTGTGTCCACTAGTGGCAACGATCTGGTGCAGATGATGCTCAATCGCACCTAGTTGCATGGGCTTGGGTATGCCTTGATGTCTAGCATTGATAGTAAGTGAAAAACGAGGTGTGGTATGAACCAACGAGCAACGAATTTAGGCGAGCTTAGAATCGAAACCATTGAAGCGAATAACTCTCATTCAGTGATCGAGTACCCGCTATCCCTTTCAACACAGGCAGCTCAGAAACTCTTTGAGCAGCAATACACGCGCGTTCGCAACCATCTTTATCACTTGACCGTCGCAACTCCAAACCGTGCTCCCGGTGATGACGCGGTTAAGCTGATTGTCGATATGATAGACCAGGATGTGGACAGCCTAGAAAAAGGGATGATCCGTGAGATCGACCGTGTAGATATCGTCTGCGACAAGAACGGTATCGCAGCGCGAGCACGTGGCACGAAGCCAATCTCCTACTCTGTTGAGGTCGATAGTCCTCGCGCTAGACGCTACTTAGAAGTGCTCTCAAGCCTCGATTCAGTTCTGCTTCAACTCCAAACGCTGTATCTCATGGGTATCGTGAAAGATCAGGAGAACACCTCAACGACACGGCGCTGGACGGGCGCTACGCGTAAATTCCGCGCCCGTTTAGAGGATTGGGTTGTGCGCTATGCGCGTTACGAAAAACAAGGTATCCATCCTTTGAGCGATATGAAGGTGGTGCCGCTGAAAGTGGCGGAACCCAACGATTTGAGCGAGGACAACTCTCATGCGTAAAGCGGCTGTTATCGGCACACTGCTAACAACATCGATACTGGCTGGGTGTATGAGCGCAAAACCTGGAGCGCAAGTCGCATCACCTACCCCAATGGGCGATAACCACAGTTTCGCATATCAAGTAGCGTATGCTGCCGGAATCACCGACGGTGGGTTAAAGGATACGGTCCTCACAGAACAGGAGCTGAGATCGAGCAACCTTATTGGCGACAGTGCGATGGCGACACTCGCCTCACCCGCTGGCATCAGCTCAGGTACCCACTTTGGTATTTCGCTAGTCGGCAATATTCTCGCGGATATGGGCGATAAGTACGACTCCCAGAAACCTCACCTTATTGCCTGGATGCCAAAAGAGATGGCACCCGACAGCGAAAGCGCGGCGCTAAAACTGCGCGAAGTTCTCAAGACGGGTATTGAAAAGGCACTCAGCGCAACTGGACACAGTGCATACACTATTAGTGATATGGAGCCCAAAAATGACCTATTGGTTGAAATTGGGTATCGCACCTACTTTAACGACGTGTCCCGCGCAGGAGATTGCGAAGACTCTATATGTTATGGCGTGACAGATGTTTACGCGCCCTTTATCTCAACGTCGCCTGATTTTGCCAGCGGTTCTGAAGCATGGTTCTTCGGCCACCCAGACAATAAATCACGATACGATGTTGGCGATCTCAAGAATATCCAAAACCAAGTGGGATTGCTCAGTGCGCTCAGCGCCGAGCTGCCCGAATGGATCTATCTGTACGTGCCACCTCGAAAATTCACGATCAGTCGAGACGAGAAACTGAATGCACCGCTTGTGCTTAACCAGGGAACGCCTCACTTCTTTGTGAAGTCGAAAAGTTGACTGCTCCCCAGAGGACGAGGTTTTGCGCAGATTGTTGGCTTAATCTTCAGGTCCGATGGGATCTATTCCGAGCGCAAACAATCGTGGCGGAAGGAAGAATTGGCTTCTATTTAGGTCTTTCATTTCATCAACTGCAATCGTTGGCCTGAAAACTCGTTCAATACCTTCGAGCACATTCTCGACAATAACCTTTCTAACCAATCGGAAATCATCTGGAATCAGGATAGCGGACATTAGTTAGTTGATCGTTAACTTCAAAAACTTGCCCTTTGCCGACCTTCAGCCAGTCATAAAATAGAGCGCCTGAACGGCAGAAATATCCCCGCAACCAGACTTTCGCTAAGTTGCTCAAACAAAATTTACTTATGGACAGCGTATTACGAATCTACAAACCTCGCTGATGTCAAACGAACGGACTACTCGTAAGATACAAAAGAGGGTTGCCCTTCCGCTTGATTGAATCAACAATCATTGCCAAACGGGCTACCCTTAGATAGACGCTAAAAGCGTAAATCAAAGTAAGGACAAGCCTATACTTTTGCCAGATTCGAGTGTTCGATACACATCAAAGTCAGACACTGACTCTGACAAAATCCGACTGTCCTTTTATTACTGCATTAGCTAGTAGATAGACTATGCGCAGTTCCTTTGAAAATTGTTACAAGACATCCAGTAAGAGATTCCTGCTTCGGCGCACTCTATATCCTGTTCTGGAAGGCCCGAACTTACTCCAATACCACCGACAACCTGCCCCTCGAAGGTAATAGGAATCCCGCCGCCAACTGTGGAAATCTTTCCGTCGTGACTTGTATGAATACCAAAAACGAGGCTGCCAGGCACACATGCTGCGTTATATTCGTGGGTAGCTTTTCTAGCTGCCGCTGCAGTAAACGCCTTCTCCTGAGCAATTATGACACTCGCAGTTTTACCGCCGTCCATTCGCTCAAACGCAATCAAGTTGCCTGACTCATCAGCTATAGCGATACACATAGGCACACCCATTTCTAGGCTTTTTTCCCGTGCGCCGTCTATAAGTAGATGTGCGTCGTCGATATCCAATCGCTTTAAATTTATCATAAAAACTTCCCCGTTATTTTTAAGAGCTAATCTTTGCTACACCAGTCTCAACAGCAGCCTTTGCCACAGCTGAAGATATTGCGTCTAAGAGGCGAGAATCTGTCGCTTTTGGAAGAATGTAGTCGCGACCAAACTCTAAATGTTCCAGCCCGTACGCATCTAACACCTCTCGAGGCACAGGCAGTTTTGCTAGACCGGCAAGAGCCAGAACAGCAGCAATCTTCATTTCGTCATTTATTACACGAGCCCTAACATCGAGTGCACCGCGGAAAATGAAGGGGAAGCCAAGGACATTGTTGACTTGATTAGGGTAATCCGATCGCCCAGTTGCTATGATGACATCGTCCCGTGTTTGCCGTGCAATTTCAGGTCTGATTTCCGGATCTGGATTGGCGCAAGCGAAGACGATAGGGTTATCCGCCATCAACAGTAAGTGTTCAGGCGATAGCAGGTCGGCTCCTGACAGGCCTAAAAAAACATCGGCGCCTTCGATCGCGTCTTCCAAGGAACGTTTATTAGTTTCCAAGGCAAAGACTTCCTTCTCCGGGGTTAAATCGCTACGACCGGAATGGATAACTCCCTTGCGGTCCAATAAATAGATATTCTCTTTTTGGGCTCCAATTTGGAGGAGCAGTTTCATGCATGCTGTGGCCGCGGCACCAGCGCCAAGACATACAAAAGAAGCGCTTTCTATTTTTTTTCCAGCGAGCTCCAAAGCATTCAGCATTCCAGCAGCCGTTACGATAGCCGTGCCGTGTTGATCATCATGAAATACCGGTACTTTACAACGCTGAATCAAAGCCCTCTCTATTTCAAAACATTCGGGCGCCTTGATGTCCTCAAGATTAATTCCACCAAACGTATCAGCAATGTTTGCTACGGTATCTATAAATTCCTCGGGCGTAGAGGCGTCTACTTCAATATCAATTGAGTCGATATCTGCAAATCGTTTGAATAATAACGCTTTGCCCTCCATAACCGGTTTGGATGCCAATGGTCCCAAATTGCCAAGACCAAGGATTGCAGAACCATCAGAAATTACTGCCACTAGATTTCCTTTACCTGTGTATCGGTAAGCGTTCTCGTGGTCCCTTGCGATTTCTCTGACTGGTTCAGCCACACCCGGCGAGTAGGCTAATGATAGGTCTTGAGATGTGTCGGCTGGCTTTGACAGTTCGATACGTATCTTTCCCGGTCTTGGAAACTCATGGTAGTACAGAGCATCTTTACGAAATTCACGTGTCATAGTTGACCTCTTGAAGCCGTTGTTAAATGATTTATTACAATCTAATTGCTGAGGTAAATGCGTCTCGTGAGCCGTTTACTCAAAGACGAATACATCCACAAAACGATCATGAATGGCAGTGTGTAGAAAGACAGCCCGATAATTCTTAGCAACTGTTCAAGAAGGGCTGTTAGAAATACCACAAAGACGATTGAGGGGAGAGAGCACCTTAGCGAGTAATGCGCACCAAGCATCGCCAAAATAGTATTTACGCCGAAGATACCCGTAGCTACCGTAGATATATCTGCTCCAAACCCCATCGCGACAATTGATCCTGAGAGACCCGATAAGATGCAAGCAGTCGCGGCTGAACGCGAGTTGATTGCAATACCTACGAGGAGGATTAAAGATGCGGCAGCACTATTTAATCCAAATATCGCACCCAGAGGTTTCACAAAGATGTCTAAAATGAACGATTTAAATGGCAGATCAAGGACGCTGCCAGCCGGCTGAAACGCAGGGAGATCAAAAAGCAAGGGTATCAGCGTTAAACAAACCACAAAGGGTAGCGTATACACTTTGAAATAAGAGCGAAGCAGTAGTGTAAGTAAACCAGCCAATCCTCCCGCCACTACGACCACCGCAACTGAATAGGGAGAGTAGTCTAAATATGCACCCAGAAGCAGACCGACCAAGGTTGAGTTCATTATTAGATCGCTGCTAACCACTCGGCGATGCACAAAGAAGGCTATCCCTAACATTCCGGCAAAAGCGGCTACCAGTGCACTCACAATCGATGTGGGAGCTGATACAGAAACCGCAATGACGATGGCTATCGCAACTGAGCTGTGCTTAGAAAATACGATTTGGCTGAAGCTCAAAGTTGTTTCATTTAAAGCTTCAGCCAAAAAGTGCAATTTTTCTACAGTTCCATTAAACACTTTGTAGACCATTGAGGACTAACCGAGAGCAAGCCAGATCTTGAAGGCCCACACCAGTACCATCAAAGATCGTTATATCTGTCTCAGAAGTGCGTCCAGGTAATTTATCAGTGAGCACAGAGCCAAGTGTGTTAATAACTACGGAGGTATCACAATGCTGAAATTCTCCAATACTTATTGACTGTGCCAATTCGTCTGTAAACAACACACCACGAGCACATAGGGGCACCTCTATTTCGCATTTACCCCGCGTATCGGTGCCCATACAAGCCAAATGGACTCCATCTCGAACCCACTCAGACTTAATAAGCGGATTAAAGCTGGAAGTAATTGTCACTATGACGTCAGCTTCGCGGCATGCCTCCTCAAGACCTACCTCACAAAGCTCTACACCGAATTGAGCAGCCACTTGATAGTGACGACTAATTTCACGCTTGGATCGATTCCAAACATAAACTTTCTTAAACTTCCTAACACGCAATACAGCTTCCAGTTGATAAGAGGATTGATGCCCAGTGCCGATTAGCGCCAAAGTTTCAGAATCTTGGCGAGCCAAAGTATCCACTGACACGGCAGCGGCTGCTGCTGTTCTAAGCGCAGTAATCAAATTCGCTGACAGTGCAGCAATACATTGGCCCGTATGAGGGTCAAACATAAAAATGGTCGACTGGTGATTCGCAAGACCTTTAGCACTGTTATTTGGCCAGTATCCTCCGGATTTAAGCCCCAATGCCCCAGAAATCGGATCAAAGCCTGATTTAAAACCATAGATCGCATCTTCGAAGCCGAGATTCTCACGTATGACCGGAAAATTACGTGCCTCAGTCTCCATTGAAACAAATACATCACGTACCGCTTCAAAACTGTTCTGTGGGTTGAGCACAGATGCAACCTGCTGCTCATCTATGAGTTGAATGTTCATGTTAGATCTCAGGAAGATTCGATGTTGAACTCTTAGAGTCCAACATCAGTTGAACGAAATTAGTAAGAGATACCGCGTGCAGAGACCGGCCATAGTACTTCGACTTTTCCACCGCGAACCCCAACGTACCAGTCGTGCACATTGCATGTTGGGTCGCAATGGCCGGGAACTAGGCGCAGCTTGTCGTTGACCTTGAGTACACCTGAGGTATCCTCGATTACGCCATGCTCGTCTGAGCACTTTATGTATTTAACATCGTCTCGACCAAAGATAACCGGCAAACCACTGTCAACTGATTGTGCTTTTAAGCCCGCATCACAAATCGCTTTTTCAGCTTTAGCGTGGCTCATAACAGTCGTTAGGATAAAGAGTGCGTTCTCCCACTCACCTTGGTCGATACGCTGGCCTTTGTCATCCAATATCCGTCCATAATCTGCATCCATAAATGCATAGGAACCGCATTGAAGTTCGTTATAAACGCCCGAATTGCCCTCGAAATAATAGGAGCCCGTACCACCACCGCCAACGATGTCGCATTCAAGACCTATCGCTCGCAAACTATCAACCGCGTCTTTTACCATAGCAATAGCTACGTCAACGGCGGCCTTGCGGTCAGAGTATGAATCCAGATGCTGCATTGCACCTTGATAAGCTTGGATACCCGCGAATTTCAGGTTTTGCGCTTTATCTATTGCCGTCGCAATCTCTACCACTGCTTGCGTTGTTGTAACGCCGCAGCGCCCTGCACCACAATCAATCTCAACCAAACACTCAATTGTTGTACCTGCATCTTGAGCGGCAGCTGACAGCTCAGCGACATTTTCGATATCATCTACACAAACAATTGCGCGTGCACCGAAAAGTGGCAAGCGCGCCAGCCTGCGCAACTTCGCAGGTTCGCGAACCTGGTTGGAGACCAAAATATCTTTGATACCTCCACGTGCAAAAACTTCTGCTTCGCTTACTTTCTGACAACAAACGCCACATGCATCACCCAGTTGCTCTTGCAATTTGGCTACATCAACAGATTTATGCATCTTGCCATGCACGCGATGACGTACACCCATATCCTTTGCGAACTTGCCCATCTTTATAATGTTTCGTTCTAGCGCGTCCAAATCGAGTACTAAACAAGGTGTCTGAATCTCCGACTCATCCATTCCAACGGCAGCTGGAATATTAAAACCAACTTCATAGTCTTGAGTTAACAGCATAATTTTCTCCAAATTCTAACGATTGATCCAAGGCAGCAAGTCGAGATCAACGTTACCGCCTGTAATAACGACGCCAATCCTCCGGCCTCTAAATTGGTCACGATGCTTAATGAGAGTTGCTAGAGGTACCGCGCAACTTGGCTCCATAACGATCTTCATTCGTTGCCAAGTCAGCTTCATCGCATCAATGATCTCTTGTTCACTGGCAGTCAAAATGTCAGACACATACTTTTCGACGAAATACCAAGTGTTCTCTTTGAGCGGTACCTTGAGACCATCAGCAATAGTGCTAGGTGCATCATCCGCTATTATGTGGCCCGCTCTAAAAGACCTTGCTGCGTCATCAGCCTGTTCAGGCTCTGACGCAATAATTTGAATTTTTGGAGCGAGATTAGAGAGTGTCAGACAGGTACCAGAAATCATGCCGCCGCCACCGATCGGAGCAACAATGGTGTCTAGACCCTCCACTTGTTCGAGTAGCTCAGCACTGCATGTTGCTTGCCCAGCAATCACCCTCAGATCGTTGTATGGGTGAATGAATTCGCCCCCAGTCTGCTCCTGTACCTTCGCAAATACCTCCTCGCGCGACGAGGTTGATGGTTCACATTCGGTAATGATCCCACCGTACCCTCTGACAGCATCCTTCTTCGCCTGTGGTGCAGTCCTGGGCATAACAACATTACATGGGATGCCACGACGCCCGGCCGCATAAGAGAGGCTCAGGGCGTGGTTTCCAGAAGAGTGCGTACACACGCCTGCCTTCGCTTGTTCTTCGGTCAGTCCAAATACCGCATTACTGGCCCCTCTTACTTTGAATGCACCAGCTTTTTGGAAGTTTTCACACTTAAAAAAAATCTCCGCACCGATCAGATTGTTTAGGTAACTCGATGTCAGTACTGGAGTGCGATGGATGTGATCGTTAATTCGCTCTCTCGCCTGAAGCACGTGCTCAAACGTTAAATCGCTTGCCTTACGAACATCGTGCAGACCAATACAGTTAATTGGGCTCGACATAATCAAGCAACCTCCTTGGCAGATTGAGACAAAGACATTTCACGGCAGTACCAGGCCTGAGCCGCGGCAACACCACTGCCGAGCTCGATCGGAAAATCTAGATCTTTCATTGCCATCTCGATTGTCGCGAGACCGCACAGCATTTGAGACTCACTCAATAGTCCAAGATGACCAATGCGGAAAGCTTTACCCGCAAACTGACCGAGTCCGACGCCAAACGACATCTGGTAACGCTCGTAGACATGCCCAGTGAGCGCAGCACCATCACACCCCTCAGGAAGAATTACCGTGGTAACAGTGTCTGATTCACAGCAATGTGAGTTTGCACAGATTTCCATGCCCCAAGCTTTAACCGCACGGCGGACACCCTCTGCGATGTAGAAATGCCTATCAAATACAGCCTCAAGCCCTTCTTCCAGCAACATATCGCATGCCAGTTGCAAACCGGCGAGTAGCTGGGTTGGTGGCGTATAAGGATACCCTCCTGACGCGATCGTCGTAGTCATCTGACCAAAATCGAAGAAGAACTTTGGAAGATTGGCAGTTTTAGATGCGGCTAGAGCTCTCTCTCGAACAGCTACAATGGCGACACCAGCAGGAAGCATAAAACCTTTCTGCGAACCAGTGACAGCAACATCAATCCCCCATTCGGTCATTCGAAAGTCCATTGATGCAATGGAGCTGACACCATCTACAAAAAAGAGAGCATCGTGATTAGCCGCATCTATCGCCCGTCGTATTGCGCAAAGGTCACTTTTAACACCCGTTGCCGTTTCGTTGTGCGTCGCAAGGACAGCACGAATCTCACCTTTCGTATCGGCCTCTAACGCCTGCTGGATAAGTGCGGGTTGGGCGGGTCCGCGCCAGTCGCACTCGATGACCTGCACGTCTAACCCAAAACCACGGCACATTTCTATCCACTTGTTCGAAAACACACCATGGCGACAAGCCAATATTTTGTCACCCGCACGTAGAGTGTTTGCTATTGCGGCTTCCCAACCACCCGTACCCGTCGCTGGAAACAAAAATAAATCTGCATCCTCGGCTTTCAGGACTTTCTTAATATCATCGTTGAGTCTCTCGATCTCGGCCTTGAAACTCGGGCGTCTGTGATCAACGGTAGGCAATTCGATAGACTTGCGAATCGCTTCCGGCATGTTTGTTGGACCGGGTATAAATACTGGGTTTGATAGATTCATAGTGACCTCTTATTGCTTTATGCCACTACTCTACGATCTGCGGAGAGGAATTAAAATTATCCCGATTTTTATTGTATACAATTAAATTGAATATATATTGGCTATATAAATCAATAGTTTAATATTTTCTAATGAGAAATATTTACGATAAATGGAATATTATGTAAGCTCCTTCGTGATCCAATACATTGTTCAAGGCACACATCATGAGCGCTACCCAAAGAGGGCGAGGACGTCCACGAGAAGCAGGCAGCAACACCGCAACAGCAAAAGTCTTAGAGAAAGGACTCATCGTACTCAAAGAGCTGGCAAAGCATGAAGGCATCTCCTTACATGACCTTGCCTTAGACCTAGATTGGCCACAATCGACCGTACACCGTCTGCTCGATACACTCGGGGGTCAAGGCTTCGTAACCCAGTCTAAACTTGACTCGACTTGGTCTATTGGCGTTGAGTGTTTCCGGGTGGGAGCGTCGTTCCCTCGCGCCGCTAAACTCATGGACTTAGCTAGGCCCATACTTAGAAACCTATCCCAGGAGACTGGTGAAACAGCGAACTTAGGCATTCTTGATAAACGAGACGTCGTATTCATCGCGCAGCATGAGACGGACCACGCTATCAGAGCTTTTTTTAGGCCTGGCACCCGTGCATCTTGGCATGCGTCAGGCATCGGCAAAGCTATAGCCGCGAGTTTACCGCTCGATCAGCGACTTATGCTATTCAAGTCCGTAAGCTACGACCGGTTTACTGACGTGACTCTGACTGAGAGGGCCGAGTTCGAATCTGAGTTCATTTTGATTCGAGAGCGCGGTATCGCGATTGATAACGAAGAGAGGTTTGAAGGGATGCGCTGTATTGCAGCTCCAGTGTACGGAGCAACTGGGGAAGTCATAGCTGGTATTTCAATCTCTGGTCCCGTAGCTCGAGTGAGAGACGAGACTTTAGAGCCCTTAATAAAATCAACGCGTATTGCGGCTTTCCACCTATCCAAAGGCCTTGGCGCAAGAACCTAAAGAAAAAACAGCCGACCTCAAAGGCCGGCTGAAAGCACATCAATGTGCAGCCGTGACTCATTCAAGCGTTTGAAAGTGAATCCAATTTAGGCGCAACATTACTTATTACACCTTCTTCCACCTCTGAGGGTTTGGCAGCTGTGTCTGGTAGGAAGATGTTAAGAGCAATTGCTGAGAGCGCCCCTAAGGTGATCGGAGAACCTATAATGTTTTTCAACATAGGAGGAAATTGAGTAAGTACTTCGGGAACAGCCGCAACACCGAGACCTAGGCCAAGTGAAACCGCTATTATCAGCACATTACGGCGGTTTAGATCAGCAGTAGCAAGTATCTTTACCCCAGCTACTGCAACGGTCGCAAACATAATAATAGTCGCTCCACCAAGTACCGGTTTTGGCATGAGCTGAAGTACTTTACCAACGATTGGGAAGAGCCCCACACAAACAAGTATTAACGCTATAAATTTCGCTACGTGACGACTAGCAACACCCGTAAGTTGGATAACACCATTGTTCTGGCTAAATGTTGTCATTGGCAAGCTATTCATCACTGAAGCCAAAGCAGAATTGAATCCATCAGCTAAAACACCGCCCCGAATGCGTTCCAAATAAACCGGACCACTCACCGGTTGACGAGAGATCATGCTATTCGCCGTCAGATCACCTGTGGTTTCAAGCGCAGTCACTACAAAGAGTATCGCGATTGGAAGGAAAGCTGCGAAATCGAACGCAAACCCATACTTAAATGGTACAGGAATAGAAATTAGCCCAGCGTCGGACAGACTAGAGAAGTCGACTCGTCCCATATAATATGCCACGACATAACCGACAGCGAGACCGATAACAACGGCGCTGAGTCGCAGTGTTTGTATTCTGAAGCGATTCAAGAAAATGATCACCACCATAACCAAACCTCCGAGTGCCAGATTGCTCAAGGAGCCTAGATCGGGCGCTTTAACACCGCCTGCCAAATCAGTCATACCGACTTTGATCAACGACAAACCAATAATAAGAATGATGGTACCCGTTACAACCGGAGTAATAATGTTACGTAACTGCCGAATGAATCGGCTTAAAAACATTTCTACAAAAGCAGCGAAGAAACAGACGCCAAATATTGTCGCTAGTATCTCGTCAGGGCCGCCACCATTGTTCTTGACTATAAATCCCGCCGCTAGAATCGAGCTCAAGAATGCAAAACTGGTCCCTTGAAGGCACAAAAGGCCGGAACCTATTGGGCCTATTCGACGAGCCTGAATGAAGGTTCCGACCCCTGATACGATTAAGGCCATACTCACAAGATAGGGAATCTCGGAGCCAAGCCCAAGCACACCACCGATTATTAGTGTTGGAGTGATAATACCGATGATGCTAGCTAAAACATGCTGAAGGGCAGCAAAGAAAGCCACGGCGGGATTAGGTTTGTCGTCCAAACCATAAATGAGCTCGCCATTTTGTTCATTTACAGATTTGCTCTGTGACATTTCGATCTCCTTTATTTTTATTCATCCGACGCATATCTGTATACATTGGATCAGTTTAATGTATACACTTTTATTTCAATTAACAAATAATTGCATCACGTATCGTGAAAATCTGAAGGAGAACTTAGCGTGTTAAACAAGTCAGTTCGAGAAATTATAGAGAGAGACAGTGTCACCAAATGCGCTTCGATATTTGATCCACTGAGTGCAAGGATGGCATGCGAAATTGGTTTCGAAGTTGGGATTTTGGGCGGTTCAGTAGCATCACTTCAAGCTCTCGGAGCACCGGATGTATTCTTACTCACCTTGAACGAACTAGTTTCTCAAACTCGAAAAATATGCCGCGTCTCTGAATTGCCGATGATCGTAGATGGTGATAGTGGATACGGTAGCGTTCTAAACGTAATGCGCACGATTGAAGAGTTGGAACACGCCGGCGCTTCTCTAATCACTCTAGAGGACACGATTATCCCAAAGCCCCGAGGAACAACACAGGCGGCGCTCTACCCCATCGATGAGGCTTGTGCAAAACTTAAAGCTGCACTCGATGCACGCAAAAACACCGAAACTGCTATTTTTGCCCGTACGCACGCCGATCAACCTACAGAAGAAATGGTAAAGCGTATCAAAGCATATGCGCATACAGGCGTTGACGGCATCTGCCTGTTCGGCTGTACAAACCGTGATCGTTTAGCCACTTGGGCAAACGAATGCGACCTGCCGATAATGCTTATAAGCTACGGTGAACCCGATCTCGGAACTGACGACGAACTGGCTAACCTAAATGTAAAAATTCGCTTCTCCGGACATTCTGGTTTTGAGGATGCCGTTAGAGCGACATATCTCTCTTTACAGCAACAATTCAGCCAGGGAATGCTTGGATCAAACGAAAGTGGAAAGGAGTTAATCGCGAGATTTTCAGAGCAGGGGCGTTTCAAACAACTAGAAGCGAAGTACTAGTGACTGGCACTAGAACAAAAGGGGAGAGCCCTAGTTCGGCTCTCCCCTATTACGCCTTTCGAGAACAAGAATCGAGATTCATCTCGGAGGGTAACGATCAATCGCCTTTGGGGTGGGGAACTACAAGATTGAGGACTATTGAACACACAGCCGCAGGCAACAGACCCGTTGTTAATAGTGCTTGAACAGTACCGTTTAGATGCTGAAGAGCCTCTGGCACTTGGAGCAGACCCAGTCCTAGAGATAGGGACACCGCAAAGATCATCATATTTCGAGTATTCCAATCAACATCTGCTAGCATCTTCATCCCAGAAGAAGCGATCATACCGAACATCACGATTACACCGCCGCCCAGTACCTCAATTGGAACAGTGGAGATTATTGCGCCCACCTTTGGCACAAGTCCACAAATAATCAGGAAGATCGCGCCGATAGTCGCTACATGACGGCTCATTACGCGGGTCATCGCAATCAAACCAACATTCTGAGAGAACGAGGTGTTTGGAAGCGCTCCAGCGAATGCTGAAAGTGCAGTACCTAGACCATCCGCGTAAGTTGCACCTTCGATCTCTTTGTCAGTAGCTTCACGGTCCGCGCCACCTTTAGTGATACCTGAAACGTCACCCACGGTTTCAATAGCTGAGATGAAAGACATCATCACGATACCGATTACTGCTCCTGCGCCAAACTCAATACCGAACGGGAATAGCTTGGGCATAGCAAAGGATGCGGCGCGGCCGACGTTATCGAAGCTAACCATACCCATCGCATAAGCGAGGACATAGCCAACGATAAGACCTACAAGCACCGCCGCTGTATTGAGCATGCCTCGCGAGAAGAACTTAAGCGCCAGTGTCACTACTACAACCGAACCTGCCACACTCCAGTTTGCTAGAGAACCGAACTCGGGCTTACCAATAGCAGGAACACCGCCCGCAGCATACTGAATCCCGACTTTTAACAGAGAAAGGCCGATCATTAAAATGATCAAACCAGTCACCAGCGGAGGAAGAGCAAAACGCATACGACCAATGAATGGCGCAAGGGCTGCCTGGAAGAGACCACCAACGAGTACACCACCAGTCACCATCGCCATGGCTTCAACGCCACCGCCTGCGACAAGAGGAACCATAATTGGTATGAACGCAAAGCTTGTACCTTGAACAATTGGAAGACGCGCACCCACAGGACCAGCACCTATTGTCTGAAGGAGTGTTGTAACACCGGCCAACAACATACACATCTGCATCATGTAGATCATATTAGGGAAATCAGGTGAGTTGGATCCAAAACCGAATCCAGCGGCACCAGCAATGATTATTGCGGGAGTTACGTTTGCAATGAACATTGCTAAGACATGCTGAATTCCCAGAGGGATCGCTATGTGCATCGGAGGCGTGTAATTGGGGTCCCGCATTTGCGCAGGCGTCATTTCGTTGTTTGCCATGTTTAATCCCTCCAGGGGTTTTTATTGTTAGCCCTTAATAAGGCGCTTTGGAGTAAGCTCTGCACTTGGGTGCGCAGAGCGTAAGGTATCTAAAAACGAAATTTGGTCACTACTCACGGGTCAGCTTAGGCGGGCATTCGAAAAAATTTCCGCAAGTGACGAACTAGTTGGTCGACTCGTAAATGATAGACGGCTTTCAATGTGGTCTAAATGCACACCCATCAGTTGGACTGCCTTCTCTTTCTCTCCATTCTCAATCGCTTCAACAAGCTCGAAGTGTTCATCAATGGAGCACTGTTTCCCTTCGCTAACTTGATACAGCGCGATAATTAAAGATGTCTGGGGGACCAAAGATCGCAAAAAACCCGAGAGAGGCGCGTTGCCACAAAATTCTGCAAGCCGCAGATGAAACTCACCAGACAATCGCAAAGCACCACCCTTATCGCCGCTTTGGCTTTTTTGGTGTTCCAACTCCACCATGTCGCGCAGAATATCGAAACCCTTTCCTATTTCTACTCGCTGGTCGACTGCACGCTCTACGACTGCAAGCTCAATCAATCGCCTAGCTTCCAATATCTGTTTGGCATCATCGATGTTAGGATTAGCGACGAAGGCACCTTTGTTAGGTATCATCTCAACGACTCCCTCATGGTGAAGTCGCCCGAGAGCAGCGCGAATAATGGTGCGCGAAACGTCGAAGATCTCTGTCAACTCTTCCTCTTTGAGTCGCGTACCGGGCGCCAACTTGAACTCCAATATCGCATCGAATATGTGCCGATACACCGCCACTTCCAACGTTGCCTTTTTACCTACCTGCTTTACATCTCTACGAGTCCGTTCCGGCATCTTAGCTCCCACGATAGGTTGAATATGCGTAAGGCGAAATAGAGAGTGGAACATGGTAATGCGCTGCTGTGTCAGCAACACCAAAGCGTATGACCACAGTATCTAAAAATGCTGGTTCGGGCAGCCTCACACCTTTTCCTCTGAAGTATTCGCCCGCTTCGAAATGCAGCTCATACGTTCCTGCGGCGATACTTTCTTCGCTCAGAAGTGGGCTGTCTACGCGACCATCGCTATTAGTGACAGCCTCTTTAACAAGCGTCAATTTATCACCTTCCACAACAAACAATTTGAGTGCAACTTCGTTGCCTGGGCAGCCGTTCGCGGTGTCCAAAACGTGGGTAGTTAAGCCAGCCATTGTGATCTCCTAACGCTATTTACAGCACTCTTCGCAAAGAATGCAAATTATGAATACAATAACACTACTAAATGATTACACGCTGCACAACAAAGAAAGAAATTTTTCACAAAGAACTAGTCAATTTTTATTGTATATTATATTGTATACAAAAAAGGAGAGGTCAGATGTCTAACTACCCCCGCGATTTAGTCGGTTACGGCTCGAATCCACCAAAAGTCTCTTGGCCCGGCGACGCTCGTATCGCCTTGTCATTTGTGTTGAATTACGAAGAGGGTGGTGAGCGCTGCATATTACACGGCGATTCTGAATCAGAAGCCTTTCTTTCTGAAATGCCCTCCGCCGTGCCCTTCCCAAATCAGCGTCACATGAGTATGGAATCCATCTATGAATATGGTAGCCGTGCAGGCGTGTGGCGACTCATGAATACCTTCAAGGAGTATCAGATACCCTTGACTATATTTGGTGTAGCCACCGCACTTGAGAGACACCCTGAGGTTACTAAAGCGTTCGTCGATGCTGAGTATGAGATTTGCTCACACGCGTTGAAATGGATTACTTATCAGGAGATGAGTATAGAGGATGAGCGCAAGGATATGTTCGAAGCGATAAAGATCATCGAACGCCTCACGGGCCAACGTCCTCTGGGCTGGTATACGGGGCGTGATAGCCCAAATACCCGTGAACTAGTGATGGATGAGGGCGGATTTCTCTATGACTCAGACTCCTATGCGGACGATCTCCCCTACTGGGTAGATGGGCCAAACGGAAAGCACCTCGTAATTCCCTATACTTTGGATACAAACGATATGCGGTTCGCGCAGGTTCAAGGCTTTAACAACGGGGAGCAGTTCTTTCAATACTTAAAGGATGCATTTGATGTTCTCTATGCCGAGGGAGCCACTTTTCCAAAAATGCTGTCGATTGGTATGCATTGCAGACTCTTGGGCCGGCCCGGCCGCATTGCGGGCCTGAAGCGATTTCTTGACTACGTAAAGCAGCACGACAAGGTCTGGTTCGCCCGACGGATCGATATAGCTCACCATTGGCATAAACACCACAAGCCGGAGTAAACGATGAGTAAATTCAAATTTGGTTCGCCAGCTTCTCTATCTCGTGAGGATTTTGTAGAGAAGTTTGGTGGTATTTACGAGCACTCTGCGTGGATAGCCGAGCGCGCCTATGAGCGAGGCATAAACGCATCTCATGACGATATTGATGCTATGGCTCAGCTTCTAAAAGAGGTCTTCATGACCGCAGATGCTGCCGAAAAGTTCGGTGTGGTAATTGCTCACCCCGATTTGGCTGGCAAGGCTGCAAGAGCGGGTGAATTAACTACCGCATCAACGAACGAGCAAGCAAGCGCTGGGATCGATACCCTCACTGATGAAGAGTTTGAGGAATTCACGGACCTCAACACCCGTTATAAAGATAAGTTTAAGTTTCCCTTCATCATGGCAGTGAAAGGGAGCAACAAACACGCAATTCTTGCAGGCTTCCGTGAGCGGATTCACTTTAGTCCAGAAGATGAGCTGATAACCGCGTTCGACCAGATCAATAAAATTGCTATGTTCCGCCTAGCTGAACTCTGAAACAGGATAGTTTTATGAACGAATCAAAAATTACACAGATGGTTAACTTAGCCGATAGCAGACTCGGTGCCAAAGCAGTCTTTGTTACCGACGATTGGTTTGCAGATGTTAATCGAATGCTCAATCATGAGTCTCCGGTGTGGAAAGAGGGTGTGTTTGACAACGCCGGCAAATGGATGGACGGATGGGAGTCTCGACGCAAGCGTTTTGAGGGCTATGACTTTGCCATCGTGAAATTGGGCGTACCGGGATCTGTAGCTGGCATTACGATCGATACAACCTATTTCACCGGAAATTTCCCGCCATCAGCGTCTGTAGATGCTATTTACTCGCCAGACGTTGATCCAGGCGCTGATGACGAAGGTTGGGAAGAGATACTAGCGGCCGTTGATCTCACAGGTAATAACCACCACTTCTTTGAGGTAAAAGAGAGCCAGCCTTATACCCATATCCGTTTAAACATCTATCCTGATGGCGGAATCGCCCGGCTAAGAGTTTACGGCACCCCACATTGCGACTGGAGCGCACTTGCCAAACAAGATCGAGTGGACCTGGCCGCTTCTCTTCACGGCGGCCGGGCGCTCGCATGCTCCGACGAGCATTTCGGGAAGATGGCTAACATTCTCAACCCGGGACGCGGTATCAATATGGGAGACGGCTGGGAGACTGCACGTCGCCGCGTGCCAGGTAACGATTGGGTTATTGTTGCTTTAGGACACCCTGGAACGATAACCGAGGTACTCGTTGATACTGCTCACTTTAAGGGTAACTACCCCGACAGCTGTTCTATTCAAGGGGCTTATGTCAGTGGCGGTACAGATGACCAAATAGCCACGCAAAGCCTCTTTTGGAGAGAATTGCTGCCGAATCAGAAGCTCTCAATGGATGCCGAACATAGCTTTTCAGAACTAAATGATCTGGGCGTTATCACACACGTCAAAGTAAACATCTTCCCTGACGGCGGTATCAGCCGGATTCGCTTATTCGGAAAGCCGAGTCAGGAGTAGCAAATGAATAATTTGATTGTAGAACCGCTGACTAAAGAAGCTTTCGTGAATTTTGGTGAAGTAATAGAACGTGAAGGCAGTGACCATTTCGCTATCAATAACGGCTATACACAGCGATACAATAAACTTGCGATAGTCGAGACTTCAGCGCCTGACGATGAAGCGATCATAAGTATTTTTCACGCGAATAAACTTAACTATCCCCTTCGGATAGAGATGCTCGAACGACATCCGAAAGGAAGCCAAGCGTTTATCCCTATGGATAGACAAAAGTTTCTAATCGTGGTTGCGCCAGCGGCCGATCAGCCAGAGCCATCTGAGATGCGGGCATTTATTTCGAATGGAAATCAGGGCGTAAACTACGCTCGGGGGACTTGGCACCACCCTATCCTTGTGCTTGAAGACAACAGTGATTTTCTAATCGTTGATCGCTCAGGAGCTGGCAGCAACTGCGATGAGCACTTTTTCACGGACTCTGACATACGCGTGTTGGACTATTAAGAATAAAAAACAATACCTGGAGGAAAACAAATGGATCCCCATTACATTGAGTGGATGAATCTGGTCGTGCGCTGGGTTCACATGATTGTCGGCATCGCCTGGATAGGCGCTTCGTTCTACTTTGTATGGTTAGAGAATAATCTTAATCGTGTTAACCCCAAAACAGGGCTGTCCGGTGACCTGTGGGCGATTCATGGCGGTGGTATCTATCACCTGGAGAAATACAAACTAGCTCCACCACAGATGCCAGAGCATCTGCATTGGTTTAAATGGGAAGCATACGCGACCTTTTTGAGCGGGATTGTGTTACTGACCGTTGTGTACTACCTCAATGCTGAACTATATCTGCTCGCACCAGATTCAAACCTAACGCCATTGCAAGGGATTGCTATAAGCGTTGCTGCGTTGTTGGCCGGATGGTTTATTTATGACTTCTTATGTGAATCGGCATTAGGTAAAAACCCAGCTCTGCTTGGCCTTGTTCTCCTCCTGCTTCTAGTGGCTACCGCGTATGCGCTCAATATGGTTTTCAGCGGCCGTGCAGCCTACATTCACATAGGTGCAATAACTGGCACTATGATGGCCGGTAACGTCTTCCGAGTAATTATGCCAGGACAGCGTGACTTAGTGTCCGCAATTAAGGAGGGCCGAGAGCCAGACCCAACGCAGCCTGCCCGTGCCCTGTTGCGCTCGCGTCACAACAACTATCTGACACTACCCGTTCTGTTCATTATGATCAGCAACCATTTCCCGAGCACCTATGGTAGCGAGTGGAATTGGGTGATTCTTTTTGCCATCGCGATTTTGAGTGTGTTGGTCCGCCACTACTTTAATACAAGACACAACTCTCAAAACTTCGCATGGGCAATACCAGTTGCTGCTCTCGGAATGGTTGCACTAGCTTTTGTAACACACCCTAATCGCGGTGACATTCCGGTGTCTCAAAACACGGTGAAAGTTAGCATTGAGGAGGTTACAGCAATCGTGAATGAGCGTTGCTCGTCCTGCCACGCAGCGAACCCAACAAGTGAAATGTTTGTCACTGCCCCAGCAGGAGTAATTCTCGAATCTGCTCAGGACATTTTGTTGAATGCTGCTCGTATTCATGCGCAGTCAGTAGCAACTCAAGCGATGCCGCTAGGAAACATGACTGGGATGCTTCCCGAAGAGCGGCGCTTGATCGGGGCTTGGTACGCGAATCTATCAAAATAAACTCAGCGGGTGCTTTTAAGTGGCACCCGGATTTCGGATAGGCTTATGGCAACTAGTAACATTCAAGTCATTGACCGCACCGTTTCAGTTTTAGACGTACTGATGCGGTACTCTTCACCTGTGCGCTTAAAAGTAGTCTCGGCCGAAACAGGACTGAATGTTGCTACCGCACATAGAATACTGAATGCGCTTGTAGCTAATGCGCTAGTACGAAAAGTAGGCTCGGGAGAGTATCAAGTTGAGGCGAAGCTGTTTCGACTGTACAGCCACAGGTCATCAAACGCAGAGATTATTAAGTCGGCTCTCCCTATTATGAAGTCTCTGAGAGATCAGGTCGGTACTGCGATCAACCTTGCAGTACGAGAGGGCGACTCTCTAAAGTTTATCCATTGTGAGCTACCCTCCCAGAACCTGCTTGCCTATCACCCAGTCAATTCGCTAGCCGCATTACACACAACTTCAATCGGAAAGCTAATCCTCGGATTTGAGGGGCGAGATGCGATTTTGAAGTATTGCGAGCGGACAAACATCCGGAAACACACCCCAAACAGCGTACAGAGCGTGGAGGCACTTGTAGATGAGTCTATCATGAGTTATCGGCGTGGATATGGATGTGACGAGCAAGAGAATGAACTCGGTGTTTGCTGTATTGGCTCCCTAATATTCGACGACTCCGGCTTCCCTGCGGCCGGTTTATCGGCTAGCTCTAGCTCTTTACGTTTTGATGCAGGATGGGCCGATCGAATAGTTACTGCTTGTGCACAAATAGAGCAAACGCTAAAGCAGACAAAACACAACCACTGATATCAGTTCGCCATAGCCGCGTCCTCGGTTTGATTTCGAAATAGAATGTTGAAAGGCATGGAATCGAAGTCGGTAGTTGATTCGCAGGCTGCTCTTTTTGTGTTTTTGCTATTCTCTATCTGAGCATCCCAGCAAATATTGCTGAAATTGACTGCCAATGAGTTGTCTCCGGTACTTCAAACATCGATCCGTTGAGGTCTTGACGCTCTTTTAGTCGGATGCGTCGTCTGGAACTACAAACGCAGTGGGTTCAAACACGGAGAGACAACGCATGTACCGGGGATAACCGCGGGTACTTGATTGATCACTACAAGCTGCAGTAGTTATGCAACTAACGTATTTTTCGCTCCTGATAGTTCTCTTGTATGCCGCACCGATTTTGCTGCCGTTGGGCTTCATATTTTCACACCTAGTGAACGGTTGAGTGTCACCCAGTAGGGCGGAATACTGTTGGCATTTGCAGGTGATTTCTGGGGCGCTACAACCGTAGTAATAAGAACAAGTAGTCTCACACATGCGCCAGCATCATCGAGCTAATGAATATGAGTGGCGAGATATGCCCGCCTCCACCGACGAAATTAACGGTAACTAGTCTGCAATACATCGCATACTGGACGTTCACCTTAAAAGATATCGGATGTCTGCTCATGCGGGCACCAAGCCTCTCTCCAAAGCAGTCGGTCGTCGAGAGCTAATCCAGCAGCGGAGGTTTGCCCATAGCTGACATTGGGATCAATGCGTAT
>Ga0209962_1000094_pt1 | contig 26945 bp, 28 predicted proteins | sample SalPonA_C_H2O_MG_FD_185722 | JGI IMG/M metagenome (GOLD analysis project Ga0209962, IMG submission 185722) | Water microbial communities from South San Francisco under conditions of wetland restoration - Salt Pond MetaG R2A_C_H2O_MG (SPAdes)... | ecosystem: Environmental > Aquatic > Non-marine... | reverse complement strand
GCGTTGTCAGCGGCATACTGAGTGGTTGTTCCACATCAGAGCCCGACAAGAAGCGATCTCGCGTAATATTGGCCAGACGCACCATTTTCTCTACCACCTCAGCGCCTTCGCACTGCTCTAAGTCAGGCTCAGATGCAAGAAGGATCTTGTGCTCAATCTCCTTGTCCACATACGGGACTCGGATCATGCGCTTTCGATCGTTTAACGCCATTTCTAGCGCGAACACACCTTGGTAGAGGCCTGTGTCATCACCGTTTCCGGTGGAATTGCCAGTCGCTACGAACCGGAAATTCTTATGTGGCTTAATCACCTCACCGCCGTTGTCATCGAGCACCAATGGCAAGCCATCGAGTACATCATGCAAGACGGTCAAGCGACCGGGTGGAATACGATCCATCTCGTTGAGGAGAAAGATGTAGCCGTATTTCATCGCCTTGGCTAAGGCACCATAACTGTACACAGTGCTGCCATTAACCAGATCGGTTTTGCCCAAAAAATCTGAAACCATGGTGTCCTCACTACCATTGGTAGCCACGACGGGATAGTTCAGCTTATGAGCGATGTTAAGGATCGATGAGGTCTTACCTGCGCCCGCATCCCCGGCCAGCCAGAGAAAATCTTTTCTCGGGTTATCCAGGAAGTTGTTCACCTTGCGTAAGATTCGACGGTCAAATACATAGTGCACATCCCCATCAGGGATAGGCAGCTCTGCATCAAACTCAAAACCAGCCAGATACACGTCTGATTTTGCATCCTCGATACCAAAGCCCTTACGGACATTAACGGCTTTGTTTCTTTCGGTCGTTGCTTTCATGGTACGTCTCCTTGCCCGTTCAGACGTACCCATCCCATGAAGGGTGATACGCCCTTCTGGGTTGTGTGTTTAAAGTGCGGGATCCATTACGGATCGAGTTAAGATCAGTGACATTGACCAGTGATATGGCCATGCAGCATTTCGATGTCGCGTGCTGCTTCTTTTGCACTGCAGGAATAACCGTACAGTGACAAAAACCTTACTTTTCGAAACACACAGCAAGCCATGCGCTTTGAGAAGAAAGGAGCTGCGATAAGGTCACCCTTACCGCATTCCTTATTAGAAGTTACCTACCTTTGTAGCCTTCGCGTCGTTACCAATGACACTCTCATTGATCACTAGGTTCTTGCTCAAAGTTAAGCGTGACTCCATCCGATCTGGCTTACGGAACTCCTCGACGGTGCCCTGGGGAATATCCAAAGCTTTTTGCAGCTTCGACCAATCCACAGTGCCCTTTTTAGAGAAGCGGGTAATTTTTACTCCGGCGTAATCTGCCAAGAGGTAATCACCCATCTCTGAAGTTAGAGCGTCAGACAACTCTTTCTGCTCATCTTTCAGAGCCTTCACGCGAGCATCCAATGCCTTTAACTCCTCTTGGGTTTCAGCCCAAGATTCAGCTAACGCACGGAAGCGAAACTCACCCTGCCCAGAGGCAGGAATGAATAGATCACGTTCAGGATCCAGCTCAGGTGCTGTATCGGTTTGGATCAAGTCCCAGAACGCTTTAGCCGCACTGAGAATAGCTTCTTGATCTGCGTCAGAGACGGTAATGCGGAACTCCCTTACCAGCGGTTCTTCACCGTCACCCGTAGGTTCCATATAGAAGAAAAGCCGGCCTGAAGACGCGCCTACCACGACGGCTTGTACCTTCACCTGCATTTCGTACAGACGATATGTGGGCGAGTCGGTACCGTGTTCCAGCACTTCATCAAACACCTTCTGTGATGGCGCCTTAAACTCAAAAGGTTCACCCTCAGAGCTAAAACCATCCAGTGAAGCACGCAATACAGGCCAGTCTGAGTATTCAGCACAAATCGGAAGTAAGACTTCGTCATAGGCTGATTCTGCAAACTGACGCGCTGCGTCCTCTAAGCGGTGCCCACGTTGGATATTCGGATTTCCAGAGAGATCCAGCGGATTTTGGCGACCCGTCTTCTCCATCCAGAGCTCGCGCGGTGTTTTATACGGCGATAGCCCCATAATTACCGGAATATCCGTGGCTGAAATGCCTTCGGCACGCCAATCCAACCATGCAGGTTCACCCTGCTTTACCTTGATAATGTTCATAGTCTTTCTCCAACAGGTGTGTGTCGGGGGCCAACTACAAACATCCCGCCTGGGAGAAGTAGTTTCCCCCAGGGGTGTGTAAAACAGTCAATCCATGATGGATTGATTACGCTGCGTTGCTATCCTGGTTCAAGCCGGCCTTAGCCTTCTCAATCTCAGAACGGGCATACGCAAGTTCAGGTGGGTGATTACCAAAACGCGTTTCGATAACCTCTTCTGCTGCTTCAAACGTGCCAACCTCCTTGCTGCGATCAATGATCTTGGCAATAAAGTTAACAACCTTCTCAGGCAGTTCCTGTGCTTCGGGAACAACAACTTCACCTTCAATGACCGCAGTGCGATCGTCTCTGGCGAGACCTTCACCGTTGTCTTCGTTGATGATGCGCATAGCTTCACCAAAGGCGACAGAGGTCTTAGGCCACCATTTGGCAGCTTTTTTGACGATTGTTTTCGCAATCATCTCATCTTCCCAATCTTTCCAAGGGCCTGATACGCCGTGCCGCTTAACCATCTCAGAGGCGTCTCGGCACTTATGAATGTACTCAAGACCGACTGGATAGTATTGGAACGAACCATCAGGCAACTTAGTGGTGCAATACCCGCCGACAACAGCACCACGCTCAGCACTCGACGCAAATGGATTTCGAGGATGTGTGGGTGCAGTGTATTCGCCGTTCCAAACAAAGCCTGCCACTTCATACTCATATACCAGCGTGGGTATACATGATGAGATGGAGCCTGTTTGCGCTGCCAGCTGAATCAAACCTTGATACTGAATATCGAGGATGATCTTGCCGTTGCGGGGTATTAAGTTTGCCAGCTTCAACACAGGGTTCAGAGTCAGCCCTACTTTTGCACACTGGTACATAGCCAGCTGCAGAGACGCAGGATTCTGTGTCGCCACTTTCTGAGTAAACGGGTTACCCGAGAGCTGCTGCACAGCGAAGACTTTCTCTTTGTCGAACTCAAGGCGCGACTGGTCAAACTGCGTTACCGATTTATCGATAGCGCCCATCAGCACAGGAGTCAGAGCCCCTGCATTGTCGTTAAGGTTAGCCATAGGAATTCTCCAAGCTTAAATGTGTAAAAATGAAAAAGCCCATCAAGCATCGCTTGTGGGCCTTTTTAAACATTGGATGAGTGGTGAATTTAGAAGCCGATATCGTCATCTAAATCGCCCCAATCATCTCCACCTGCAGTAGCCATCGCCGGAGCGGGTGACTGCTGCTGAACGGCAGCTTTTGCGGGCGTTTGGTTCGCAAAAGATTTGCCATCGATAAACTCAAACGAGTTCACAATGATCTCAACCGAGGTGTGTTTCTCACCTGATTTTGATTCCCAGTTATTCACTGAAAGCTCACCCTCAATGTAGATACGATCGCCTTTAGAGAAGTAGGTAGAGATCGTCTCTGCCGTGCTCCCAAACGCTTTGCAACGCATCCAGTTGGTGATGTCTTCTTTGCCTTTACGACGCTTATTAACAGCGACGCTCAACTCACAGATCTGCATTCCTGACGGTGTTGCAGAGGTTGAAATTGAACCAATACGGCCTGCATAAGTGACTTTGTTAATGTTCATAGTAAGTGCCCTCCTGGGGCTACGTTAGGGTGTGTGTTGATCCAAGATGGATCGGTTAGGTTAAGGTTAGCGTTTGATCTGACGGCGAACTGGCTTCGGCTCTGGGCGTGAAAAAACATGCTCAAAGATAAAGTCCAGTACACGGAAGGTCAGATCTACCGGAAGCAATATCAGTCTTGGCAAAAACACGAGGCTGTAAGCGACGAACATAAGGCCAATAAAGAAAAATGCTTCGTTAGGTGATACACCAGTCATAATTTCGATCTCCAAAGGAGGGACGAAATCAGCCGGGGCATGATGACGCCCCGAAGGTGTGTGAGTGACTCTTGCGAGTCGAGGTTAGTTCAATGACCCTGATCCGAAGATCCGCAGAGAGAAGGGTCGGGCTCTGCATTCAAACGCCTTCACAGTAAGGAAGGGCGTAAGAAACTTTGGAGATAATTTCAGTCTAGAACAGTTTTCCCGACTCGCAAGATCAGATTCCCATCACCTAGTAATAGCTCTTAGATGCTTTCTTCTGCTCAATTTTAACCACCCGATCAGCGGCAATAGCTTTCTTCCACTTCTGGTAAACCATCGCTTCATCTGTTTCGGCCAGCTGGTAAATCCTTAGCGCCCCATTGACTGAATCGTAAGCATTGACCCCAGTGAGCTTGTTTCGACGCTTTACTAGCGGTTCAAGCGAAATCTGATACTCGCCTGTGTCCGCCACTGAGCCAGCCGCCTCAAAGTAGTTCCGAGGCCTGCGTGCATCTTGAGGCGCAAAATTGATTGGCGTAGCGCACCCAGAATTCTGGATCTCAAACTTCTCACACAGGGACGCTTTAATCGCGGACATTTCAGCCAACGGCACTCGTACCACGTATCGAATACGGTAAATCGACCCGTCAGGGCGCGCAGCAAAACGCAATTCATGATCCTCGGTTTTGCCCATGGTTTCGATAAAACCACTGAGACCACGTTTATTGGCCGCCTGCATCTCGCCCGACACTATTTTACCTTCCAGCTTGGATTTAGCGTCTTTTGCGTTATCCCCCAGGCTTATGCCACGAACGCTGGTATCAGCTGCAAACGCGCCAGCCGACACCGACAAAGCAGCAACCACTAATAAACCACTCAGTTTCTTCATTCTTCGTTCCATATAGACGTTTACTGAGTCTATTTAAGCAATAAATCGCCAGTTTCAACGGTTAACATTGGGGTGCAGCGGTGCATCTCAATTAAATATGCCTATATTCAGATCCAGAGCAGATACACTTAAGGGTGAGGGATACCAGCCACATCCGAGATGGATGCCTGGGAGTGAACATCTCGATAGGTGCCTGGGAATTGCTCACCAGGAAAAGCGGATAGCCGCTCGGAGGCTTAGATGGCTAAAACTCAATCAAACTGGATATCGGCGTCCGAAGTTGGGCGGGCAAAGTTCTGCGCCCACGCTTTAGAGCTCAAATATTCCGGTGCCGCCGTTTCTGCCTCTGCTGAAAAAGCACGCGCTCGTGGTGATGCCGCACACGAGCAATTTAATACTCAGATGCGTAATGCTGAACGCGACAGTCGTTGCTTCATTGCCAGCCAAGTCTACGGTCTTAACGACCCACGCACCGATTCCTTGCGCGTATGGCGCGATACCGTGCTGATGCCAACCGCCGCTGGCCGCCTCTTTGTGAAGATTTACTACGCCTCATCACCGTACCTGGTGCACGTATGCCGCCGACTATCCGTAGTGGATTCAGCCATGCGCTTCCTGCTCGACGGTTTCCGCCGGGTGATTAACGTCGCTGACCAGAAGGAGCTGTAGGATGCTAGAAATCTCGATCTTCACCCGTGAACTGGTGCTGACCATTGCGATACTCGGTCCGATCCTATTCTGGGTCTTCCTTAAGATTCGCCGAATCCTCCTCGATGATGGCCAAGCCGATAATCCTCTGGGCATTCCAAACGCCGAGCTGTTCTATATTGATGAAGGAAAGCAGACCAAACCGTTCTTCAATCGTCAGTTCGAGGTACTCGGCAAACCTGACGCGATGTACAAGACGCCGACGGGTATGGTCGCAGTCGAATACAAAAGCAGGAAAGGATCCGTCAAGGATTCAGATATTAGCCAAGCGCTATGTGCAGCTCTGGCTGCGCGCGGCGAAGGCCACAAGGTCTATCAAGTCATCGTCAAAACCCAGACGGATCAGCTTGAGGTCGATCTACCTCGCTCTGACAAAGAGCTCTACGACCGTATCCAGCAGGATGTTGCTGTAGCACGATCAATCAAACATGGCGGTTCAGGCAGTGCCAACCCACACCCTGCCAAGTGCGGAAGTTGCGCACATAAAATGGACTGCACTTTTTCAGTCGCTTAATCCCGTTTTAATGGAACAGTAAAATACTGCTATTTGGACGACTAGATTACATAGTGCTCGATTGATGCGTATCGTTAGCCAAGCGCGAAAAGCCCCCCCGGAAAATTTAAATCCCGAAAAAGTTGCTTTTCAATATACGATTTTCATCACCCTACCCAAAGAAATATCAATTAGGTGACTAGTATAGGAAACTAGGCCATGTAGGCCAAAGCTAGGTAACTGGAAAAATATCGGCGTAATGCTGACTTTTTCAAGACAAGTATATTCCGCAAAGGATCATATCCATATACGTTTTTTATCACTTTAAAAGCGATAAAAAACGTTCTACATGTAAAAAAATAGAGTGCCATTATTCATTCTCAATGAAAGGAGAAGAGTAATGAAGATGATCAGCACCAGCAGCACCCAGGTACCAATCCAATCTGCTCAAGTGAGCAACATTCAGAATTCACTGCACGATTTATCGGCGACTTCGCTCGTTCTGACAAAACATGCTAAAGCCCGAGTCCAACAACGCGGTATCCAACCCTACTGGATCACACTTGTTCTTGAATACGGTAAAGAGGCCTACCAAAAAGGCAAGCACTCCTACTCGTTCTCCCTGGACAAGCTGGGCTTGAAACGAATTAAAGATACTTACGGGGCCATTACAGACATCAACAAACTTCGTCAGCTCTATGTCGTCGTCAGTGAGGATGGAGCAATTGTTACTTGCGCATACCGCTGATCAATCACCCACCAACCAACCATCACTATATGAGGATCATTTATGAGCATTCGCTTAATACTGACATTAACTGTTCTAGCACTGACCTTCTTCGGGCTTATATCGGTAGTTGGGAACGTTCACGTCGCCGAGTTTTACGGAATAACTGGGATCTCAATAATCACTGCGGTGATTTGCTGGTTCAAACTAGGCCGTTTCAAAGGTAGTGCAAGAAAACTCTCATCCGAAGATTTTCGATAAACATAACCCCCATAAAGGAATGATTATGAACGAACTTCCAACATTTGTATTACCAAAAACACCTGCACGCATTTGGGACCTAGAAGTGCCCATAGTGATAGACGAAGCATCTGACCGTGTTACCGCTTATATCACCGGGCCGATTTCGGAACCCAGCAACTACAACGAGCTGTGTTACACACTCGGTCAAGCCAGTGAGTCTTCAACTTTTACCTTACATATAAACACGCCTGGGGGGATCATCGACTCAGCCTTTATGATTGTCGCTGCGATCAAGCAATCCAAAGCGCATGTGATAGCAGAGCTTTCGGGTACCGTTGCCTCTGCTGGCACTCTGATATCTCTGGCATGTGATGATATTGTTGTTGCCGATCATTTATCTTTCATGATCCACAACTATTCAGGCGGAATGGCAGGCAAAGGGCATGAGATGAAAGCCCGCCAAAAGTTTACGGACACTCATTTGAATAAAGCTTTCAAGTCTTTCTACAGTGGTTTTCTTTCTAACGATGAGATGGAACGAGTCGTCGAGGGAACCGACATGTGGATGGGTACCGAGGAGGTTATAGAACGCTGGAAAGCACGGAGCCAAAAGTGCATCGATAACTCGTTCGCCGCTTAGCTGAGCTCGCTAGGCTACGCAGAGTCTGAAACTACAGATAGAACGGCGCCTGCGTCTCTGAGAGATACAGGCGATGGAACTCGTTGACGATGCCTTCGTTCACGAGTTCCTCGTAGGTAGGCTCAAAACCGCTCTCCGAGTCCTGTACTTTACTTCGCTCCTTGAAGTCATTACTGGTGCCTACACGGGCTAACTCGCTTTCAAGTAGTTCATCATAGAAGCGTAAGTGCCGCGCCCCATAGTCAGGACCGTCGGGCAACTTCAGGTAGGTCGCGTGGAACCCTATCCAAGCGCGAGGATGAACATACCGTTTCTGACTTGCTAACAGAACCAGTGTACAAGCGCTGTTGCACTTACCAATAACCTCGACATGGACAGAATAATGCTTAACAAATTCAGACAAAATGATCGCCTCTTGTGGCATACCCCCATCGGAGTGAAGCTCTAATGCAATGGGACGTTCCCAATCGAGGTCTTCTGAGGACAGAATTTTTCTGATAACGGCATTCGCAGACCCTTTCTCGAACTCCCCATTGAAAAGGAACTGGTTTGGATGTTCTGAGTCCTGATGTACGCTGAATTTTGGACGGATGTAATCAGAGAAAAAGTAATAGTTGTACCAAGCGCCGTTTGCGATCCAACCGAATGCTGCCATGAAGGTTAGTGAGGCCAACACAGCGACTAAACCCAACGCTCTAAACTGATAGTGCTTTTTTGCAATGAAATGCGCAAAGAAGAGTGTCGCTAAGCCGCAAGTAGTCAGAACAGCCCACGCCAGTGCACCACCACTTGGGCTGTTCTGAGTGTCTTCAATGTCCGCTGCGATGTAGTATCCAGCGACTGGCAAAAGCACCGAGCACAACAAGAGGAATGCGATTCTTTTTGTTTTTCCGTTACGAGTAGAATCCATATTGCGAGTCTAAATGCTTGACGATAGGAAGAAAATATAAAACCGCATTTTCACAAACTAAATTATCATAAAGCTAAAGAATCTAATGCTTATGTTTATCAGGATGGGTTGAATGGCGAACTTAATGATTTATAAACAAGAGAGAAAAACTAGGTCATTTTGTATCGTACATGAGCCTTATAGCAGTTATATAAACTCTGATGTCGATATAAACGAGCGTATGCCACCGCGGTGCCCACAAGGCTAACGAATAGAAGATTGATAATATGTCTGAAACGATACAAGCATCATGGATTGACGCACTTTACGAGTGGGCCGACAAGCACGATATACCTGACTTACAGTATTCACCACCTGAACTAGATGATGACGGAACACTCCTCTACGATGGCTACTGGTTCGGATTACCCAGAGATCAGAAAACGTTACAATCCATTGAAGCATTGAACCTCGATGGATATGTTCAATCTGATATTCCTGACGAAATTAGGCATCTTCGACAGCTTAAATCACTCAGCATTACCGACGGACCAAAAGCAGAGTGGGACATAGAAGACGTTGAGCATGACCTCAATTGCATCACAGAAATTCCAGAATGGATTTCAGAACTGGTCGATCTTGAGGTTCTTGATCTCTCGTACAACAGCATTGCCTACGTCCCAAGCAGAATCACGCAGCTTAAAAATCTCAAAAAACTTTACCTGACCGGTAACCGGATAGAGTTCGTTACGCAAGATATCGATAAGCTCCCTAACCTTGAGGTTCTCTGGTTAGGATGCAATCGAACTTCGTTGTTGCCTGAAAGTATTCAATCCCATCACAGTCTCAAAGAACTTTGGCTGGACGGGTTGCCAGGCTCCGAGTATGGGCCAATCAAACTAACATCCGACTCGGTAGTGGTTACCACAGACTCTCCAAATGGCTACTCAGCGATCCCTCTTGGCCTGAACAAGCCGGCAAACATTCTAGAGGCAATCAAATACCTCGATGAAATTACGAGCGCCGAATGGATCGATGAGCTATATCGTTGGGCTGATGAGTACAACATCCCCGATCTTAAGTTTGTTTACGACGAGATCGGTGATATCCAAATTGGTTTCTGGGTGGGCTTACCCCGCAATAAATTTGCGCTGTTAGGGTTGGAAGAACTTGACCTCAGCTGGCACCACTGCACACAAATTCCCAAGCAAATTAGACACCTGAAGACACTTAAGAAGCTTGGCTTTGCAAAGGTGAAACACGGTTTACCGACGCCACCAGATCTCTATGAAAATTCCAATCAACCAGGAGCGCTAGAGGAAATACCAGACTGGATTGGAGAGCTTGACGCGTTGGAAGAGCTTGATCTAAGTGAAAATAACATCATACACCTTACGGAAGCCGTCAGTGAGTTAACAAATCTCAAAAAGCTTTATCTGACTGGCAACAAAATTATGTTTGTTGCACCTGAGACTGGAGCGCTTTCTAAGTTAGAAGTGCTCTGGCTCAGGGGGAATAAACTACGAATTGTAGAGGACTCCATCGAGCGATTTACAAATGCGACTCGGATCGACGTAGACCTGAATCAAGAGAACAAAATCTTAGTTATCGGGGATTGTATCGATCAATTAAAAGATCTTAACTTTGAAGATGAGCAGTACACAGATCTTACGTTTGATGTAGCCAGTGGAAAATTTGATTGTCTGAGAAAAGGCCTTGCTTACGCCAGAGAATTGACAGGCTCACGCAACAATCACCTCGTTTGGAAGCACTGGCAGGAACTCTCGGATCTGAGGAGAATCATTAATCAACTACCGAGTCTCCGGGAGGTTTGGTGTGATGGACTGAAGAGCAGCCGACACGGTCCAATTTTCAACGCTGATCACGGTATTGAAGTCATCGAAATTAAAGACGTCGATTACGATCGACCTGTAATTTTGAGCAACGATGAAATCGAAGAGAGAGTTTTTATCGAGTGTAACGGCACATTAAACCGACTCGGTGAAAAACTCGAGCTACTCGATATGTGGGAGAAAAATTGCTGATTAAGATGCGGATATATGTCCATAGTTCGAGCTTTATTCTAAAGTAATCTATTGTTTGTGATAAAGTTATAGCAATTGAGATAACGTATACACCGATGTTGCCGACCCAGAGTAGCGCCCAGTGACCAAAAAATTAAAAATTTCAGACAATGAAGTCCAGTCATCTAACGACGAATTATCCAATCAGGAAGATGATTTCTTCGCCAGTTTAAAAAAGCTTGGCACGGAAAGTTCAACAGAAAGCACGAAAAGAACGAAAAGCGCGCTTCACAAATGGGGAACTCAGTTTGAAAAGGAAAAGTTCGAGCCTTTGCCGCGAATCTTTCTTGAGAACCTAGACGTTTTTCAATTCAAAGGCTCTGAGCTTCAGGTACTGATTCAAATTCTTATGTGGTGGACTGACCGAAGCCGCTGGCCAACCTGTCACTATGAGACGATTGCCAGCAGAACCGGGTTATCGACACGTATCATCATGGATACACTCAAGCGACTTGAGGAAAAAAGCATCGTCGTCCCAAAATTTGAATATGTCGTTGTAAAAAATCGGCCCGCGATGTACTACAAGCCGGTTAAATGGTCCAAGAAAGGTCTATTGAAGCGCTTAAAATTCAATGAACTCCCTGCTGACATGCGCACTCGCAGCAACAACGGAGCAAGGTTTTTTGATCTCACAAATCTCATCGAAATCTGCACACATCTGCTCCAGCAAAAAGAGCAAGCTCAGAAAGGGGCTGAATCAATCAATATGGTCAGACAGCTGAAGACATCTGAAGAAGTCATTGATGCACTCACATCAAGCAAAGGCTTTAAAGAGTACGCTCGCTTTCTTAGAAAGCATCAGTAACCAACTGGTTTTAAATAAATTTTCAACAACTACACTACGCTTAGGATGTATTTAAAATGATCAAAGCATGTAAGGATTATTATACAGCATGGAAAACTTTTGGAGAGGCATTCAAACATCAAGCAAAATCTGAATTACTGAAATCTTTGCACGATAGACTGACTATTGAGAAAAATTATGAAGAATTGGATGAATCTGAGTTAAAGGCAGCGAAAGAAATTTTAGAATCCGTGCAGAATAAATACAACGAAGATCGTACTCGTTTACTTATATTGATCTTTCCTTTTGTGCTTTTTTTAGCTTTTCTTTACGGGACTATTTCTATTCTTCTTGAAATATTAAATATCGTTTTTTCATGATAAGTTAAAAAACACGGAATCTTTACCCATCCGAATTTTTCGGAAAAAGGCCAGGAATTATAAACTAAGTAGGATTTAAGAATTTAATCTTTTATAAACCGCCTTTAAAAATTAAAGTATAACCCAGCCATTTTTTAACAAAAAACACAAACCGCACCTTTCTGCTGACTAAATAACGAACAGGTCACGGTATAAATGTCCACGCTATCACACTTAGAGCTCAATACAAGCGCGCCTTAATTCTGCAACTATGATAAGGACGCCTAGAACGGAACCTTATCGTAATCATCAAGCCAGTCATCCATAGATATGTCGATTGTCGACGTTGGCTTCTTCTCTTCAAACGTCGATTCAATACGCACTTCTCTGTCCGATTTGCTGGGCTTATCCAGCATCTGAAGCTCTGTAGCTACAACTTCAGTGGTATATCGATCTGTACCATGCTTGTCCTGCCATCGCTGAGTTCGAAGTGCGCCCTCTATGTAGACCTTAGAGCCCTTATGAAGATATTGCCCGACAATTTCAGCAAGTCGATTAAACATAACAACACGATGCCACTCGGTTCTTTCCTGCTGAATACCACTTGTCTTATCTCTCCAGGTTTCGCTTGTTGCAATATTGATTCGTGAAACGTACCCCCCAGCTGATGTAGCCTTGGTTTCAGGATCACCACCCAAATTACCCACAAGAATCACCCTGTTTACACCTCGAGATGCCATAAATTACCTCTTACTCTCATTTTTTATTCATCTATCTTCACATGCAGTTAGCGCATCTAACTGTGTCCTAGCTAAGGTTCTCATATGGGCACAATCATTAAACCGTTAAATTCAACACTATGGTATGAAGGTAATCGTACCTATAGATATTTTTTTGATCGTGTAGAAGTACGTTTTATTTTTTCTAAAGACACATTGAGTTTCGCACTACATATACTGAGATAGATTCGAGAGAAAACATTGAATAGTGCACCTATATAGATTTTAAAAAGGTAGGGCGAACTAAACCGTATCATCAAAGTCGCTCGCGCTCAGATATTATTGTGTCTAGTAGTGAATCTATTGGGCGCTCCTGCCTAGCAGGCTCGTCAGTTTGCTCTAAACTATAAGTAAATCGGATAGGAATATGCTCATCAACCTACTCAAACAACGCCAGATTCTGCGCAAAGCTGCCCAATGGATTGGCTGGTCTGTGTTACTCATCTGTCTTTTACACGCCCTGCTTCGTGCACCGAGCCTACCTTTTGGTATCGCCGTTATCGTTGGTATAGCCTTTCTATGGCTAGGGTATGAGTTGCGCGTTCTCGAATTCCACCACAGCCATGCAAAAGATAGGTGGTATCAATTAGGTTTCCTTTCTATAGCTTATACGCTACTCGGCATTATCAAAGGTGGTAGTAGAGTGAGTCGCTTCCTATTGAAGCAGGCAGCGCAAGATTCGCGAGTATTCGACGACCAAAAGCACTCCCGAGAACTCAACAACAAAATCTCTCGCGGTTCTCGTTGGAACGAACAAATGACCGACTATCAGCAGGGAAATAGCCCGTGGTCGCCGGATTAGAATAAGTTAGAGTACTTACTGCAGAACTAAGATTCGCTGCTCAAATCTCAAAAGCCGCATTCTCTTTTCTCTTTGTCATGGCCTACAACAAAGAAACGCATAATTGACAGCATTTCCTTTCGGGAAAACGCATCGGTTATCAGATATCTGAATACCAAGGTTGCCAGGGCGCCAAACAAGACAAAAGCACTCGGAATAAACGCCAAGAGAATTGGCAGTTGCGTCAGCAAGTAGTGCATGCCACGCTCCGTTTCTCTATTGAATTCGCCCAAAAATATGTTCGAAATCGTCAGTAGTGAAACACTCAGACCCAGTGATACAAAGTACGTGGTTTTAGTCATCGCACCTGCCATTCAACTCATTCGCTAAGCTGCCGAGTTTTCCAGCCGTTGGTTCAACACATCGAGATAGATATTCAAGATCATATCGCTGTTATCTCTAGCAACGTCCGATAGAGACTGACTTTGAAGAATGCGCCGCTCGTCGGCAATCGCTTCTTCGATTTGATGGTCGGTCCATTGCTCAGCATAACCTCTAATAGAGGTTGCATATCGGTTCGCTTCTTCTTGTTTCATCAAAAGCCCCTCACACCAATAACTGGTTATTTACACAGTATACTAGCACATATCTCTTATTGCATATGAGACGGTCACCCATCGCACAATCTGGCCGTCCGTTGTTATTTCTTAACAGCAGACAGCGCCTTACTACCCAGTCCAGCGGCACGGCCGCCAACACCCGAAAAGTTACCTGAACTCATACCGACGCCACCTTGGTTCATCGATGCAGCACCCTGCTGTCCGCGGACCATTGAAGCACCTGCAGCAACAATAACTGCGAGCCAAAGAAGAGGCAGTACAAAGATTTGGAGTAACGACATCGCCGCCATCACCAACGACATCACAGGATCATTAAAGAACGTTGCAGAACCCGCGATATACGCCATACGGTCTTCAATCAACATTCCGAGCGCCAATATTGCGTTAATAAACTCGAATGCGAAAAAGGTGAGCGCCAACTGGAAAAATGATTTGAACGTGTACTGAGTCGCGACCATGACGATAGGAGCCGCCAGAATAAGGATGATCTGCGCGAGTGTCACCAACTGAGGCAGAGCGATCTGAAACGCTTTTGCCATCAGCGCAATCCCAACAACCGTCTCTTTGGAATCGTAAGCAATATAAGCACCGGCAGCGAGCCCGGCTGTATTTTCCGCGAAGCTCGCTATACTGCTCCACCAGCTATCATCGGCAGCATCTTGTATACCGACTTCGCCCCCTGCACTGATCTCCTTATCAGTACCCTGCACATTCTGACCCTGCATTTGCAGACTCAGTTTCAAGAAGAGCGTTTCACGATCGGACGCCACCATGTTTTCATCGTACAGTTTGTAGCCGTACTCCATGAAGTGGTCGTACTCGTCTTCATAGGTGTCCTCTAGATGTTCTAATAACTCCGCCTTCAGCCCGATCGACTGACCGTCCGCACCTAACCACACCTCAGAACAGTATGGGTTTGCTGTACCCGGTGCTTCTTGTTCATCAGGCTGGTGATTCGTCGGATCCGGCGTGTATCCGTATTGCTGCATGTTGGTCATATAGAAATCGTTGTAATACGAAGCCGACACCGTAGTGTCCGTCCCCAACAACGCTTCAGAACCAATCCAATCAGTATCCGCGAGAATATCCAAACCTGATCGGTTAACACCACCGTTCTCAACCACGGCATTTGATGCGGGCAGATAACAGGTCTCGTAGAAATCAGCGACGCGCGGCTGTAGCCCGTCATCAACGATCTGAGTCTTTCTAAGCTCCCACATGACATCGGAAAAGTTATTCGAACAACCCATCGCTTTAATGGCGGCATAGGTCATACCAGCTGAGTACTGCTGCACAAGCCCCCACAAGATCGGTGTTTTTGCTTCAAAGCCAGCACCGCCGACCATCTCCGTTGCCACCGTATCAACACGCTCGTTTTGCGTATCATCACCCGCCTCGGCTACATCCACTTTGGCGCAATCGGTGTTCGTCGCAACGTAATCGATGCTTTCGATATCCGTAGCAAAGTTATTGAAAGGAATGACCGTAAACATCAGCACCAGAACCATTGCAAACAGCGTCTGCTCGAGTGATTTAATCTGTTTCTCAGCCTTATCTCCGTAGTTATCCGAGAGCGATTTTATAACGGCAACCAGGAAAGGCAGATACGCCAGACCCGTGCCATTAAGCATGTCCCAAATCTCTCCATACACGTTCCACCCAAGCAAAAGGCCCCAAATATCGAGCAGCGAATTGGCGATCATTAGAAGCCCACCTTCTGGATTGCTACCAGTTCAAAACAGGTGAAGAACAGCGCAACTTTCCACCAGCTGCTCGCCACGAGGTCACGGCGCTCATACCACTGTTGCACCAATTCAGCTGAGAAATCAGAGGGACTACCGACGGGTTTTGTAAGCCAAACTGATAACCACTTCCATGTACCCACGATCCCGACATAGGCGAGAATTCGGTAGGGCATCAAAGCTCGAGCAAGATTCAATTCGCTCGCAGCATCTGCCTGTACCGGAAAATTCACGATAAACAGCGCCGCGCACAGATAGAGTAATCCGAACACGCCTACGATAATTAGAGTCGGCTTTAGTAAGGCTCTCATCGCTTAGTCTCCAATCTGGAACGTGGCTTCAGGATCGTTGTTTTGTCGGATATTCGGCGTGCGCGTCGAACGAACCGTCTTCTCGGCTCCGATCAAGAGCGTCTTAACAGTTCGAGACGCTACAACGCGTTTCTCAGCTGCTTCGCTGCGAAGCATCTCCAAGTTCTCGTGGAGAATATTCATAGAGCTTTCTATATGCGGTGTTGCCTCGGCAAAAGCGGCAACATTCGGCTCGCGCTGACCAGCTCGCATCATGCGGATAGCCAAACGCGTCTGCTCTATCAGACGGGCGTAACCGATCTCTTCTGCCATCATTTCGATGTATCGAGCCTGAGCATCTGAACCTGACTTTCTCAGCTCGCTGATCAACGCCGCATTGACGCGCACAGCAGGCGGCGCTGAGACGTCTGAGAGATTCGCCCAAGTCATCGGGGCCGCACCACTCACAAGATCTTCAAGGTTCTCGGTGAGCGCTTCTTTTTCATCACGCAGCTTATATTCAAGCCCCTTGCCCGGCACGTTATCGAGCTTGTCACAGTCATCACAGCTGGCAACCTCCACTTCACCCACAACTTCTACAACCCAGTCGGCGGCGTCCTGTGCTGTGTCCCAGTAGCTAAAAATCACTGAGTCGGCCTGTGATGCAGTCGACGGTTCACCTGTATCGCAGATATCCGTTGAGTCATGAAGAATCCCATATCCAGCAACAATCACATCCGCTGTGGATTTGATTGTGGGCTGGCCTGCGCCTCCGGCTTTGTCGCCACACACCCAGACGATACCCTCATTGCCCGGATCGGTATCACGTACAGTATCTTTTGCAGCTACCGCGTCACCCGCCTGATCAGTGCTGACTGGATTGTTTACTGCATTTTCCCAAACACGCTCCTTAGCGGTACCAGCGACAGACATCCAAGGCAGCGCGGATGTATCGCCATCCATAATCAGATTTTGGAAGCCCTCACAGCTGGTCTCTGCCGCTTCAAAGTCGAGCTTTCCTGACATCACACCGTTCTGCAGAAGGTCGGCCAGCGATGGGTTCGCCCGCATAATGACTAGCATGGGCAGACTAGCGACAGCGCTCGTTGCGTTCTGAACGATGTCACTCATCATGTTCTTGAAGCCCTCGGTGATCCCGTTTAGCTGGTTGGAGATTGATATGGAAGGGTCGAAGTTGCCGCACGACATATTAGTTTTCCACTCAACGCCGATTCCAATAGATGCGAAGGTATTAGAACCGGTCGGTGTAGAAACCATGCCGCCGCCAATCTCGTAGTCGAGGACGCCATTCATGCGCGGAGACGTGTTTGCTGCCGTGGCAACCGAACTAACCGCAGAAGCTGCAATAACGCAGGCTACGCACGTAGATATGAGGGACTTTTGCATTACACCAATCCTGTAGCATCAATTCGATTGGTGTCATCTTAGGCGGAGTGATTCGACATCGGGGGAGAACAATGGGGTGCTAGTGTGCACCCCAATTAAAACAAAAATAAACATTGGGCAGAATGATGCTAACTCCCGGAATTCGGATATTCGATAACACTAGAAGATAAATCCAATAAAGCGAAATTCACAAAAGCACCCTGTGACAAGCTAATCCACAGCATCTTGCTACTGAACTTGCAGACTAAGTTAAAAGGCATCCAGACAACCGAGGAACACCAGATCCACACGTGCACATTTGCATCGAAATATCACTTGAGCGAAGAAGACGTCAGAGCTAGCCATAAGACCACACAAGAATCGCAACGCTATTGATAAATATATATAAATGGATAAGCTGACGTTATAAAAAACGTTGCCGTGGTACAAATGTCTGATCTATTAAAATCTCTCAAGCAACATCTTACCTCCATTGCAGACTCGCTGTTTCAATCTGAAGTAACAAGTGTCGACGTCTCAACAGGTGGATATTGCACGGCACATAAAGGTAGTGACTCAGAAGCTGTGTGTTTGATCAGACTCAGTAGCCGCTCACAACGAGGCGAAGCAGCGCACAAGATAAGGCAGTTCACCGGCAAATCTGCACGCAACTGTACCTGTGATACTCATGCCATCTGCTGGTTAGAGAACCTAGGAGATTCGGAAATCTCCGAAGAACAGATTCATAATGAAGGTTTCAGGTTTCCACACGTTTCACTTCCGCACGACATCGACGAACTAGTCTACGATAAACTAGGAGCCTCATATCAACCCGACTTTAAAAAATTCAGCCAGAACTTAGAACTAGATAAGGAAAACGTACTACAATATCTTGGAACTTATTTCCCGCGAAGTTTTTCGGAAGCTTACTCGATTGTAAAAGATCTATTAAAAAACGACGAAATAAGACAGCGCATAGCCGAAAAAGAGGAATTCAATATACTTGATATTGGATCAGGGACTGGGGGTAACGTAATTGGAACTATAGTTGCCTTAAGCCAAGCCCTTCCATTAGTTAATATAAAACTTACTGTGATTGAAGGTAATAGGCATGGAATTCGATATTTCGAGAGAATATTGATGCATTTAGTTGATGGCCTAGAATTAAAAATAAGTTCAAATGTTATATACAGTAAGTTCCAAAACCTAATTGACCTGTACGACGATACCAAAATGTACTGCGATGAGAGTTATGATCTTATTACGACATCTAAACTGATAAACGAATTAATAGCTGAAAACCCTAACTCTTACTACGATTTTCTTAGGACCTATTCAAAACATCTTAGTGACACAGGGCTTTTAATAATTCTTGATGTGACAACTAAAATAGATGGTGTTGGGTTTATTCCCGTGGCTCTAAACCGGCAAGCGACATTATTCATAAAAGAAAACATTGAAGAATTTAAAACGCTTTTACCAGTCTCCTGCAGTCAGAACGATGAGGTTTGCAATACCAATTGTTTTAGTCAAAAAATCTTTGAAGTAAGTCATAGTAATAAATTATTTGATCGCTCTAAAGTGACATTCCGTGTAATTGGCCGCTATCAACACGTAAATAACATAACTAGTACTAGACCGATTAAGGGCAACGTAATAAAGTGGAATCATGACCTATCGCCTGACAAATACTGCGAATACACTGACAACATTATAATTAAAAGCGACGCATTCAGCTTAAATTGAGGTTATTAATCATGCCAAAAAGGGATTTTTACTTAAAAGATTCAGAGCTCGATGAGTATCAAATTAAAGTAGTACAACGTAGAAGTGATAAATCATTTATTGTTAGAGGCTGTGCTGGAAGTGGGAAGTCTATTCTTGCGCTATGGAAAGTAAAGCAGATTCAAGACGAGGATAGAGGATCGTATTACTTTATTCTTTTTACTAAAACCTTAAAGCAGTACATGCAAGACGGTATCGATTCTATTGGCCTAGAAAGTGACCGTGTTCTTTACTTTCAAGAGTGGAAAAATACAAGATCAGCACCTAGCGCAGATTATATTATCGTCGATGAGGCACAAGACTTCAGTGAGGACGATCTCAAACTGTTCCAGTCCAAAGCAAATAATGCATTAATTCTGTATGGAGACAGTGCACAGCAAATTTATAGCTTCCGGAAAAGCAACCCTCCAATTTCAATGGAAGATATAGCCTACCTTACAAAGTTCCCTGATGAACGTTTAATATTTAATCATCGTTTGACAAAAAAAATAGCTCGCTTTGCTGAGAGTTTTCTTTCTGAAGAAGACGAATTAGAGCAACGATGCAGAGTAGAAGGCACTGAGCTTCCAAAAATACTCTCTTACCCAAGCCTTCACAGTCAATTCGATACAATTATTGAGATAATAAAGAATCGTCAATTAGAGGATGTTGGGATTTTATTTCGAACTAATGCCGAAGTCGACTATGCCCAAAGGTATTTTAGAGAACACGGCTTGGATGTAGAGTGGAAATCTAACGAAACTATGGATTTAGATTTCACTTCAACCAAACCCAAACTAACAACATATCACAGTAGTAAAGGTCTACAGTACGAGGCAGTCTTCATACCGAATTGCGACCAAGAATTTGATGACACAAGGCCTCTTTATGTTGCAATTACTCGATCATATAACATGCTATTTATGATGCACTCTGGTCTGCTATCTTCTGTTTTCGAGGCTATTCCTGTCGATCAATATGAGACTAGTCTCGTAAAAGCATCAGGAGTAAGACTGTGATGAGCAAGATATATATCCCTACAACCACTTTGAACTTTAACAATATTTTCTCAACTGAATCGATCTCGCCAGCTTCGTTTTATAATTCTAGAAATTACGGCTACAAGAGATTTGAAAAGGTTGAACCTAATTTGTTAGACGACTATATAATTGCCTTCGACAAATTTCCAATCTTCGAAACTGATTCAGAGGAACTTGATCACTACCCACTGGTAATTGAGATCGATACCAGCCTAATAAAAGGAAATTTTTCAGAAGTCTCGAGTCAGGAGGGAATAAAAATATATGCAATACAAGAGACTATATATCTTAATCCAAGCAGTGTTAGATTCTTTTTCTTTAACGATGATCATAAAAAAATCTGTTTGATCAAAGCTGAACCAAGCATCGAAACAAAGCAACTTCCAATTTATGCAAGCAAATTTATTTCTCTTAATTCTGCAAACAATGCACTAAGCTCTCTCGAGCGATTTCCTTGGAAAATGGATAAATCATTTTCGATAGATCCATCGATTAAAAATGATATTAGTGTGTTAGTTGAAAAAGACAGGCAGATTGATAGAGCGAAGGGATTTTATTATGGGTATATAATAGGCGTACTTTTATCCACTGAATCTTCACGCCGATACATTATAGATGCCTTGACTGAAATAAATGATGAGGCCGGCGCTAGCCTTATTAGTCAAACCAAGCAAGAAGTTAGATCAAATATATTGCAATTGAAGCGATTCGTTGAAGATTCTTTTGACTTGAATTCACTTGAATTTGATACATTTTTTGAAGCTATTTTTGTCGATCTATTTAAGGACAAAAACGAGTTAGAAACCATTATAAAACTTGTTAATGTTAACGACTCAAATACGGTTCATGACATCTTAATGAGAGAGTTTACCCCACACCCATCAAAAATCCTTGGGCTTTTTGATGATTTAGTAAACTGCTTTGAGAAAACTTATGAAGGCACAAGAGCTGACATCATCAAAAGGCAACTTATCGGTGTAATTCGGAAGTTACGTTATCGGTTCACAATTTCAAGCGACATCGAAAATGTCATATATTTCAATGGCTCAACACTTACTGCTATTGAAGATCCTTTTTTTAACACTCAGGCCTCCGTAAGCCAGTATCTATTCAAAGACATTATCAATCACCTGATCCGAAATAAAGATGTCGTAGGTACTGAGTCATTCAAACAAAATCGCTTCGATTCAACTGTAGAAATAGGGAAACTTGTTCTAGAACACTTGCCTTCAAATGAGCCTATTCGTTCATATATCAATAAATTCTTAGGTCATTTGGATAGCTATCAACCTTTCGATGTCCGCGAATTTGATGATATTGGTATCCAGTCTCTGATTCTTTTTTTACAGAAGGGTGAAGATCCTGAGAAGCTAATTCAGGCATCGAAGGACAATGGCTTGTACGATTTCAGATTAGTAATGGGATTATGGGGAGCTATGTTTGGTTTTTCTGCCCTACCAAAAACGCTTACACGAAAACTAATAAGGCAATCAGCATCCGGTCACGCAGGAAGTTCATTTACAAGATTTTATCAAGATGTTCATCTGAAGCTTCACGAGAATAGCGTACAGGGTCCAATTCAACTGGTTGATATCGACGTATCAAAAAAGAAAGATCAAAGAATGGGCGATCTTCCTTCAAACGACAATCCTTCAGCTGAAAAGAGAACGAAAGAATCAGTCGTAGACAAAAATACGGCTGAAAAATCAAGTACTACAATACAGCAGCCACCCAATTGTCCAAATTGTGGTGCATTAATGAGAGAACGAAGGGGCACTGCAAATAGGCCATTTTGGGGATGCAGTAAATATCCTGATTGTAAGGGAAAACGTGATCTACTAACTCGGGAGCCTTGGGAGTTTAAAACAGAACCTGCAGGCAATGAACTCATACCGGCAAACCAGGACGTGGAGAGAATAAGGATTATAACTGAGTACTTAAAGACTCACAAAAATCCTGTCGTGATAAAGAATATGATCGACGATATCCGTGATCGCAATAGATGGTTTTTCAAGACAAATGCAGAAGTTAAAGAATTCATCCAAGAAAGAATGCCAGAGGTAGTCATAGGAAAATTGGGTCGTAAAGATGTAATCTCTATTAAATGATCTGATTCTTGAGTTCAAAACATGAATGATTTATTCGGACACGATTCTGGCAATTTACCTATAGACCTCTCTTATGTAGAGGGTGTCAAATGGTCTAAAATTGATTACCCTTCCGGTTTTCAAGTTGATTTGCCAGGTGGTCAACTTGTCTTGATACAATCTTTCTTTGATAAAAAAATTAGTGATCGGGCGGTAGAATATTTCAGTGAGAATGATTCACATAACCCGCTCACTACAGACTGGGCCCATATTAATCGAAAAGAACTTGAGGAAATCCACTTTTCAAATATCCAGTGGTCTCAAGAAAAAATTAAGATATATGGGAAAGAGCATTTCATTCCTAGACTGACTGCCTGGTATGGCGATTCCGGCAAGAGATATACATACTCTGGTATTTCCCAAACAAGCCATCCTTGGAATAAAGGGTTACTTTACCTTAAGAACAAGATAGAAAAAGCGACACAAACCAGCTTTAACAGCTTATTATTAAATTGGTATCGGGACGGTAAAGATCATATAAGTTGGCATGCAGATGACGAGAAAGAACTTGGCGACAATCCTGATATAGCATCGGTTAGTTTTGGTGCTTCACGTCGTTTTTTACTTCGTAGAAAAGACGATCATAAAGTCAAAATTGAAATCCCAGTAGATCACGGAACACTGCTTTTGATGCGAGGAGATTTGCAGAAGTTTTGGGAGCATAGTGTCCCAAAACAGGCGTCAAGTAAAAGTAGTAGATTCAATCTAACATTTCGAAACGTCTACTAGATAAGTCACCAAATCGCTTCAAAAATGAAACAAATATTTATACCCACCGGGCTTATTACAGCACGAGTACTCTCGCCAAAGGTTCCAGACAGAGCCTCCATCATCCGACCGGTATGCTGATTTACCATCGTCAGGACTGAACGTGCTGGTCTCGCGTGGGAAATACGAACAACTGCTCTCGGTATGCGGAGCAATTTGCTGCCACTTGCCTCGATTAATTTCTACGCCCCCTGATGGTACAGAAATTCTACCCTGTTTTTTTGCGCTCGTTGGAATATAGGGCGTGTAAACGTGAGGCTCACCAGAGCGAGTAACGATATGCCCTGCCCTGAATGCCATTAACGCGCTGTCCTTCAACGCATCGTGCGAGGTCGCATGACCGATACGCGGGAATATTGCACCCCAGTTATCGTCCAAATCACCTAAATTGTTATCAAAGATATTTGCCGACTCGACCGGGTACGCTAACAGCTCAGGGTAGCCCCAGCGCCACGTTATCCAATCCTGATTGGATACGAAATACGGATACATCGACGTTGTTTGTGCCTGGCATACACTCACAAATCCGCCCGTCAAACTCGATAACAAGGCCATATTGGAGCCAGCGGGATTACCAAAAGCATCCACAAGGTTAAACACGACATTATCGTGCTGATCTTGGACGCGACGGTTATCATCACCACCGCCAAATTCTTGCACATCAATGCCATAAGCCGTTTCAACCAATGTCATTAATACGCTGGAATCATAATCCGAGACGATCGCCGAGAGGATCGCACCGGTTTCAACCCAAGGGGTTTTCTCTGCATTCTTGTATGTTTGAAACGTCAGCTCGGGCACATAATGCTCTGCTCGTAGCGTGGTTGTGAGTTTAATCTTACACCCGAAAAAGCCGCATTTTAGCCGCCACCAAGTACATGCACCCACAACACTGTAGCTCGCACACGAACTAAATCCGCTCATCGTCCGCGAGATCACATCGGCCGTATTGATACGTTCAGCCTGGGCTGCAGGCAAGGTCGCAGCGATGATACCCGCTATCAAAGATCCATGACGGATTGCTTTCCACACGCTGCCCATTCAGTTCACCTTTGCGTAATAAGTCTCGACTGCATCGCTCACCGAGCGTTCGCCGTAAACGACGTAGCTGCCGTTAATCACGATGGCCGGTGCTTGGGTGATTCGCAATGAAGCGAGCTGAGCAACTTTTTCACCCCACGCCATCATTTCAGCCTGTATCGTCCTGAATTCATCAGTTTGGGCATACTCACTAAAGCGTGCGTTTACCTCTTCTTCAAATCGGTCTTCCTGCGCTTCGGTGATGTTATTCGGTATCCGAATACCTGCTGTAACGGCCGCGGTCAGTTTTTCATCCAGTGCCGCACCGTAGCTCAGATCAAGCACCTGAACGTCGATATGATTGGTTCGGTAATCCAAACGCACAGGATCCTTAGCCGCATCATGCACCACCATGATGGACTCAATATCAGTGGCGTAGGTATGAAGGCTGGTCAGCGCGAAAGCGCCAGCCAATAGGGTCTTCTTCATGCGGACTGCCTCCGACGAGATACTGGAGACTTAGGCTCTGGACCAATGCCGCGCCCGTAATCAATCTTCGCTGCAATGTATTCAGCGGCTTCGACTTCACTGATACCGAACTCGCGCATAATTTCAGCACGTTCTGCTTTCTCTGAAGCCTCAGTACCTGCCAGAGCAAGGTAGAGACTAGGGGGTACATTGCGGAACAGCGCTTCAATATTATCTGCAAGCACGACACCTTCGGTGTATTTACGCGGCTCTTTAGAGGCGGACGACAGCAGCTTTTTCTGTGCATCAGAGATCGGCCTAAAACGACTGATCTGCTCAATTTCTTCTGCTGGCGGAACCAGACAGACCCACCATTCGACCATGTTGAGCAGCTTTTCAGCTTCATTTGGAAAGTCACCCACGTTCTGAGTCGCTGCCCACCACCAGGCACCCAATTTACGCCACATCTTTACGATCTTAACGATGAAGCCCGAGAGTAGCGGATTGGTGGTCACCAAGTGGGCCTCATCCGTCATCATCACAAGCTCGCGACCGGAGTGCTGGAAGCGTTCAGCCAAGTTATTGCAGTTCTGCATGATCGATGTATAAGCAATCGCCAGCTGCGCCTGATATCCATCACGGGCAAAGGTCGCAAGATCCAGAATCGTCACATCCACATCTGGCCACGGCTCAGCATCCTGGTTAAAGACTTCGCCTTCAAATCCATCACAGAACATACGCAGTGATTGGGCGTGTTCATAGGACTTATCGCGGGTCTCGGCTGGACGGTTTTTATCGTGGAAGATCTCCTCAAAGGCATCCGCCACATCAGACACCCGTGTTGTTCGACCCTCGTTAATGGCACGGCGGGCACCCATCAAAAGTGCGTCACGCATCAAGCGACGGTCAGAGCGGCGCAGACGATCTAATTCCTGCTTCTCACCGCCTGTTAGCATCAGCTTCAGAACCTGCTCACCCTCACCAAGAATGTCGCGCTGAGCATCGCCATCAGCCATATCAAACTCATCGTCAGCGTCGAGGTTGGCTTCTGCGATCGCAGCGAGTGTAGCGCGCTCCCAGATCTCATCGCGTTGCTCAGTAGGTAACTCGGCCCACGGCGTTTCGATCCCCTCTTCGAGCATAATATGAGGGACGCAACGCTTGATATCCGCATCAGATACGGAACTTGCATCAAACTCGGTGTCACCCTTCTCTTCTGCCAAAATCAGTTTATGGATATCCTGAAACGGCGCCAGCGATACACCAGATCCCGGCTTAATCGAGACCTTATTGACGGTAAGACCATTGGCTTTGAAGTAATCAGCGAGCAGCCCAAACGAGTTACCCGCCTCGACCATCACCAAGCGTGGACGGTGCTGCGCCATTTGTTGAGCGGCTTGAGCACACAAGTAGACGGACTTACCACCCCCTGTGGGAGCCAATACCAGTTTATGTGCGTTCTTGGCCCGGTCTGAGGAAAGTGGATCCCAGCCCAGCATCTCGCCACCGCGATTAAACGCAATAAAGCCCGGATTCTCGGTACCGCGGGAACGGCCAAGCAGACCAGAGAGGCTCGCCAGGTGTGAGTTCCATGCTGGACGCAGCATTTTGTAATCTTTGTCCATCGACTTCTCATAAACCATGGGCAGATTCAGAATGTAGGCATCCAAACCAATTGGGTCATGCAACGTGTCGTAAGGCGAGAGCTGAGCATTCAGCAGTTGTGCGCGCACATCGTTGTACGCTGCACGGAGCTCCTTCTGGCTTTCACCACGAATGTAGACACACATCATGGTGCGGTAGATCTTATGCTTGTGCGCCATGAGCTCTTTAGCAATTTCGCAATCACGGCGCGCGTAGACCGCCTCGGTAGACTCACCTTTAGACTTCTCAGCTATACGATTTACCTGCGCCTCGACATCTTCCTGAGGCGTGATAATCACGGTTGTTGCAATCACCGAGCCCGGTGGCAGCTTGTCCATCATGCAGTACGCGCGATCACCTGTTGCCGCGACTTCTCCAGTGAACGCACCGATTTTCGGCGTGCGGCGCAGTTTATTGATGCGGATACACTGATGGAGCACACCGTCAAACGACCACGTTTTCGTATCCGTGCTGGATTTAGGCAGCTCAAAGAACATCGACTCCGCGAAGTCATCGCCCCACGGTAGCTCCTCTTCACCCGGATAGGATGCGAGTTTGGCAAATCTGTGACGATCGCCGCCTGTCATAGCAGGCTTGGGATTGAACCATGTCATCATCCACTGATAAAACTCGCGACCTGAACAGCGACGCAGGCTGACGCCCGCTTCACGAATGGCCGTTTGAAACTTATCCGCGAGGTTATTGATCTCCTCTTCAGGCGTCATGTCCTGCAGCGACTTCCACTTCTTGGATAGCCGACG
>Ga0209962_1000093_pt1 | contig 27118 bp, 37 predicted proteins | sample SalPonA_C_H2O_MG_FD_185722 | JGI IMG/M metagenome (GOLD analysis project Ga0209962, IMG submission 185722) | Water microbial communities from South San Francisco under conditions of wetland restoration - Salt Pond MetaG R2A_C_H2O_MG (SPAdes)... | ecosystem: Environmental > Aquatic > Non-marine... | reverse complement strand
ACTACAGACATCACCCTTAGTCGTTGCTGGTGCCGTAATCGGAGGAGCCCCACTACATCATGCCCCGAGGCGTCAAAACGTCCAGATCAGTCAATAAGGCTGCATCTGGAGGGTCAAATCGCGAACTCAAAATCCGCGACGATGACCAACGGTACGCAATCGTTACCAAGCTGCTCGGCAATAACAGGGTGATGGTCAACCTGGTGGAAGACGGGACACTGCGCGAATGTCGATGCACCATCCGAGGAAGCATGCGTCGCCGTGAATGGATCAGCACAGATAGCGTTGTTTTGGTTGCTCTGCGCGAACTGGCCGGCGATACGCACGATATCATCGCCAAGTACACTGATGATGAGGTGAAAACGCTCAAACGTTTGGGAGAACTGGTGCTGCCTGCCCCAGTGGAAGAGCATACCAGTATCAATCAGGAAGTCGAGATTGTCTTCGAGGATATTGATGAAATTTAATTTACGATAATGCCAGCAAGATGTACGGCACAAAGGCGGCAAAGAAACACCACATGGCACCCGTGGCTTTCTGGCGGCCGTAGACAACCTTGGAAAATGCAAACGTCAGCACAACAATAAACGCGTGAAGAACTCCCAGGTCAGCAGGTAGACCGTAGACAGACAGGAGCACCAAAAAGAGCAGGAACATCACGTAGTACAGACCATTGCCGTCCTCGTAATTCCATTGCCACTGTAAATGAGGAGCCGATTCGGGAGTCACCTTGGTGCACAGGTCCTTACGCAGCGCAACAGTCGTATACTTGACGGTCATTAATGCATACAACAACGGCTCCAGATGGTTAATGACGATACCTGCCTTCGTTGCCAACGCATTCAGCCTCGAACAGGATGTGCTGCATGACCACAAGATGAACTCAATCAGCTGCATCTGGATCACCGTCATGTAAAATGCACCAAGGGGTCTGTTCTGCTTGTACAACAATAGCGATCCAAACATGCCAATCAGGTACGTTTGGATTGATACCGACTGATTGAAACACATATATCTATCTATCATGGATTAAAAGTTGGACGGTTTTGATATCGCACGAGCAAACACGGCAATCGCAACGTCTGCAGCCAAGAATTTCCAGGCGTCCCTGTTCCCCTCAATCAACGCAAATGCTGCCAAAGCGTACATGATACCATGCACAGGTCTCCAATTGTGCCACCACGTCCCATTCGCGCCTCCTTCCCTCGCATTCAGACGCAAATCCAATACCCGTAACACAAGGAACGTGGCCGAAACTCCCGCGAGCAGGTACCCAAACGGTCGTAACGCATGATCAGGTAACATGAGGGGCAAGGTTGACAACGCCACTCGGGAGGGAATACACATCGTCCAAAACAGAAGCTCAGGAGTCGTCATATACCGTGGACATCTATTTTTTACCGCGCTTTCGGAGTTCTTCCTGTCGTTTCCTCAGAACGGTGATGATTCTTGCGTTGGGGTTGTAGCCCTCCCTATGCAGCCCTGCCACAAACTTGTCGCTATCCTTCTCAATGCGGGTTTTCCAGTGGGTGCGCGCATCCCACCACGGCATCCGAAGACCCTTTGGACGCATCGAACGAGGAATACTCGCGGCGTCTCCGAAATCGATGATCACAATGGTCCCGTTCGGGCGAACCAGGATGTTGTTGCCGTGTAAATCGAGGTGGACGTGTCCCCGTTTCCACAGAGCCCACAGCGCCGTCTGGACCTGTTTTTCCAGGAACACCATGGTCTTGGGAGACGATCGGAAACCGTAAAGACTCGGAAACTTGATCACCAGGTCTATGGGCGTCCCCTCCACCAACTCCATCGCCAGGAAATGGATGTACCCGGTGGTCATCGCCTTGTACACCCTCGGCGCAAGACCGTTCGGGAGATCCATCATCGTGCGAACCTCCCGTCTCCACATGGCTCTGTCGTGATTGTATACCTTTGCATCGAACACGCCGTCCACGAGCACGCCGCTAAACTGGATCTTCAGTGCAACGTCTCCCGTGATGGGACGGCGGTGGCTCAAATCGGGACCTACCATCACATCCGTCGCGCGAGGAAACTTACGAAGACCGTACTGAATCTCCGACATGAACAACCACAGCTTCTGCAGATGGTCGCGAGGGATCTTCCAAACCACCCCGTGCATACCCCTCGCCATTGGCTCCCCGTGCAAACGCTCCAATAAACCCGGCAATGCCCTTTCCAGCGTACGGTGGGCATTCATGGAGACCGGGGGACTGAGAATGTTGTTGCTCATGTTGCTCTCCGTGGACACTTGAGACGACCCAGACAGCGAGGATGATACAGGGCGCTTATACGGATGCTCTGCACTATTCGACGAGTACATCTTCATTTTACTAGTAGCATGAGATTATTCCCAATGACTTAAAGAAAAATGCATTCCCAGGACATGCAACAATGCCCGGGGGAAACATTCGACGAATGATCATTTGGTGTCTCTACATGCTCGCGCTGAGCACCTACGGCGTCCGCCGCAAACCACAGGCCTATAACGACAACAGGGTTAGACGGCTGAGAGACTAAAAAATCAAAGACCCGTCATTTTGTGGAACAAAGGATGCCCCATTCAGGTACGTGCCATTTGTGACCTGGCTTACAAAGATTTGTGCATCGTTTGTAACAAGCTTCCACGCTTCCGTACACAAAACTGCGTCGGTTACAGTGTTGTCTGTGATCGGGGTGATGGTATCAAACTGTTTTGCCTTCCCCATATACTCGACTTGAAAGACAACGCGGGCCTTATCATCGAGTCGCTCCACAAGTAGGATACGGTACGTAATCGCCATAATACGTGGAATAGAAAAAGTTTAGTACAAATCAACCACCACAGTAACAGTTTGGCTTCCCCACGCATTGCTCACGGTCATCAACCAATAGACCCTATTACGGATATTTGGCATATACCCGTATGTCGCACCCGTGTAATAGTCGACAGTAAGGCTTGTCAGATATTGGGCAGTGAAGTATTTGGGATCTGTTCCACTGGAGTAGGAGTACATTGTGTAGTACACATACCCCCCTGCTGGCGATGATCCGAGGTAGATGTAAGAACCATTATATGGACTATTAAAGTCGTAAGCGTTCGTTATCCAGGATGCTCCGACTGGATTGTACGTCGACATTGTAAAGGTTTTGGTCACAGACTGTCCTTCCTGATCAGTTGCCAGGATACTCCAAGAATAATTGCCAGCGCTTCCAGCCGTGCCGGAGAAATACCCTCCGCTGGTCACCGACCCAATATTGTACGGGTTGCTTGCCATGGAAAAGGTAATTGACGAGTCACTGCTTGCACTCAGGGAAACGGCAAATGATGACCCTGCTACATACGTCCCCAAATTCGAACCCGTCGAAATTGTGGGCACCTGAGACACCAGCACGCTGAACGTCCGATCTGTACTCTGTCCCTCTGCATCTGTCGCCCGGATGGTCCAATTGTATGTCTGACGGGACACATTGGGCGTTGTCCCGCTGATTGTTCCGTTGGTCGTTGTCCCGGCTCCAGGGGTTGACGAGAATGATCCAAACCCTGATGACACTGCACTTAGCGTCACCCTGCTATCAGACGATGCAGTGACCGTCCGCGAGAAGGAGGTGCTTGGCGCCACAGTCCCAAAGCTCGCCGCAGTTGACCACGCAGGTGGGTCTGGGTTGTTGCTCACCCCGTAAAAATTCGCAATTTTGATGATTCCGCTGGTGGGCAGACTTAATGCCACCCCGTAGTATTCGCTCAATTTGTGAGGCGCTGTCCCCCCAAATTCAACGGATATATCTTTCAACGATATCCGTCCAGAGGTCTGGAGAACCATTGTAAGTGGCATAGATTTTTGTTCGTGAGGTTATTCAATATCGACGTAGACTGACAGACGGTGTTTCCCTGCAGAAACACGGACAGATATCCTTTCATTCACACCCAGGAGCCTCTGAATCTGGGGTTTGAGAATGTCCGCAAGTTTTGTTGTACTGGGCATCTTGTCTGGAATGCACACTTCGTACCATACTGGAGCATCGAATTTGGGCACTTTCACATCCAAGCCGTAATTGACATCACGTTCGTCGACCTTGATGACGTGTTTGAACTCGATACCAGGAATATGCATTGGTAATACGGGGCCATTCGATTGTCCTTCAGGGTTGCAGAAAACTATAGTCTTTTGCTTGTTTTTGCACGTGCCGCCTTCTTTAGTGACCTGGAGGTGAATCTCTTTTCCTGATCTGGGTGGTGGTCATGATGTACCCCAAGTCTTTGACGCTCTGAATGTATTTCCATAAGACGGCAGCATTATCATCCCATCTTGCTTTCTGTAGGGGCACGATAGTATTCGTTTTGATGTCAACACATCCTGCCGTAAAAAACGGTTCTGTGGTTTTCTCGATTTGTATGTGCAGTTTCCATCGTTGAAGCTTCATAGAACGCTTGTCATGGTCTTTGAGGATCGATTCGTACAACAGTGATGGAGATTTGTCCGAATTGTCGTCGATGTCCTTGTCGAGGGTGCAGATGATGTAACAATACCGGGCTTGGGGGTACTGTTCCAGTATTTTTGGGTGAAGGCGTTTGTGCAAATCTTGCATCGTGGCAGTTGTGGGGACGCACGCGCTTATCGTGGTTATGCCTGGTATCGTGCGACTCCGCAACGTATCCGGTGTACCAAACTCACTCATCTCGAGGATAAACTCGTTGTTTGGACACGCTCGTGACCGACTGACAAGGTTGCCAACGTGAGCCAGCGCACGGTCGTACTCATCCTTCATGTAGACATCCTTCGAAATGCTGTAAACGGCGTTGCGCTTCTTGAGCTCCTCGATGAGAAATTGCTTCGTTGTCTTGCCTCGTGGAATGTTGTGGTAGTGGCTTGCTAACCATCGAACGTTCTCCGCTTTGAGAGGGGCCGGGCGGTGTTTTGCCATGAGCATATCTACCTTATACCGGTCACGTCCAAAGATGTTGTTGTATGCCTCTTGTATCGGTTCTTGGACCAGTTTGCACATATTGAATAGCAGCCTGCTTTGGCCGGAGTCGGAACGGATCAACTGCTTGCTCTGGACATCGAAGTACACGCCGTACCTTGTTATCACCCTCGCCTCACCTGCTATCATGATTGCGTACCGGTCATTTTGTTGCGGACCAAACTTCCAGATATATGTCCCATTGTCGCCATATCTCCGGTTTAATTCTTGTTTTGCATAGGGCAAATCAAAGTCTAGGGCAAAGTATCGTTGTCCATTTGGAAGTTTACCAAGTTGCTCAGCAATGTAATACATCAGGTACTCCAAGGTGCACTGTTTTGGCATTTTGAGAATACGCTCGCCGCTGTTTCGAGAACGCTCACCTTGCACAAGACGCGCAATTGGTATTTTATACTCCACCGTCGTATTCTCTGTATTTGTCACACCAACGACGGACGGTGCAGGGTTTTTTAGGAGACGCTCAATGTATGCTCGCAGGGGACTGGCCGACTGAGAGAGAGATCCGCGAGGGAGATTGATACCGTCTTCGATGCGCGGGATAACCTGTTCGAGTCGCTGTGTTCCGTTTCTGACCGGTTGCAGATGGCGTTGTATTGTTGAGAGATGCGGAAATGTCACCGGTTTGGGCGTGATGATCTCAGTCATCAACCGTTGCATCTTCGTCACAAATTGCTTCTCGGAGATGCCCGGGTTCTTCCGCAGTATATCCCGAACGGATGCGTGCATCTTCCAGAATGGACTGGACTTGGGTAATTTTATATCAGCCGGTTGAGGGAAGCCTGGTGAGATACTGACGTGATACAGAATAGGTATCATGGCCTTGAGAAGCTGATTCCCCACGCGCGTCATATGATCTGGCGTGGAAAGGACCACCGGATCGCCACGTATATACAGGCCTTTCAATTCGCGAACAATACCGAACAACGTTTCTTCGTCCAGGGGTTTAGGTTCGACGGTCGTCTCAGCGGTCTTAGCGGGGCGCTTGCTCTCTCTGCACCTCTTTGTGTTCTTATTGTATACTTTCCCCTGTCTACATTCTTTGGATTTCTCAGCAACTGACGGCTTCTTCTCGGCGGCAGTTCTTGTGCTTGACGGCTTCTTTGTATTCGCCGTGGTAACGACATTGTTCCTGTAGTGCAACTTGTCTCCATTCTTCCACACCAATTGACCCCCAATCTTCACGAATTGCCCCCCCATATACAATTCCGCTGAGATAAAAACGTTACGACAGTGCAATCACGCCCCAGGTGATCAGCATGTGAAGCGTCACCATCCACTTTGCCAGGGGTGTTTTGGGGGTGATGTCGCCAAAACCCGTTGTGCTATGGGTTGTCACCGTGAAGTAACACGCGTTTGACCACGTATTCGGGACGCCAAAGTGTTCTTTCATGTCAATTACCAAGTACAGCGCCAGGAAGGACAGAAAAACCATGAGATGCGTGTACGGTGATCCCAGGAAGGCATACAGCTCCATTATACTTAGTATCCTATAATTATTGATGAGGGATGTAGGGTGTGTAGTGTGCACCACCCTCGCTGTCGGGATTCCACAGGTGTAGATATAACGGTGACTTTAACGGTGTCATCTTGGCGGGGCGGTGATGGATGTCAACAGCAGAACGACCCGATGTAACACATATCGGCCGGCGCATTACCACAGAGGCTAGTTGGAGCTCCAGGTTGTCGCCAAACGTTCTACGCTTCTTCATATGTCTGACATACTGAGCAAGGGACATGTTCATGGCTGGTTGCCAAATACTCTTGTATACCGTGGGGCGATCCTTTACGTAGCTGACCACAAGATCGCGGAGTTTGCCTGCCTCTTGCGTTTCGTCTTTTTTTGATAGAAGGACGCCGTGATCAGCAACGTGCGCAGCCTGAACGAGAGATCTAAACATACACGCCCCACTTCCGTCAATCGCCTCGAACGGCATCTTACGGTGGGACCCGGGTATCTTGCATTTCCCGTACGTGATGTTGACGGCATTGAGCGGCTTATTTGTCTTCGAAGGTTGACGGCGAGGTGGCTTCGGTGACGGTCCAGGTGGCGTGTTATTTCTGATGGTCCTCTTCTTCTTCGTTTCGGTAGCAGCAGCGATGTGGTTCCTGTAGTAGAACTTGTCTCCATTCTTCCACACCAGTTGCCCATCAATCGTCACGAATTGGCCCATGAGTTGACATATGTATAGATTTTATGTCGTCATATTCAACTGACTGTCGCAGGTTCTCTCCTTGACGCACTTCATCACGTTGTTCCCCAGCGTTTTACCGCAGAACGTCACCTCTGCGTTGTCGAAATCCTGGTACGTGTACATGCCCAGATCCTCTGCCACTTCCAGCAACCACCGGAAATTCCGCCAAAACTCGTCGCCGTGTCCGTACTTTTCCGAGGCCACGTGCGCGGCTTCATGTAGGAGCACGTACATGGCCGTATTCATCTTTTCCAGTTTACCGTCCTTGTTCCGGATGCATATATGAATGCTCTTTTTGTTGAGGGAATACGCAATATCGTCGCCGGACCCAACTTCCGACAGGGTTCCATTCCACCGTTCTTTGAGGTTCTGCAAACGCGCATCCATGGGATATTTATCAGACGCCTCCTCCACAAATCTGGTCATGTTTTTGGTGAGCTTGTGCAGCATCTCTGCCGATTCTTTGGGGTCAACGTTACTCACCTTGCGCACGTGGTACTTCTTGTCGGCCACGGACACCCACGTCATGTTCCATCGGTTGGCAGCGATCAGGAAAAGGAGCACGATGATCACTGCAATCCACATATATAGAGGTAGCGCCGAAAAAAACATGACATACGGTATATATGAATGAACCCTTTATCGACAACATCAAAGGAGGGCTCAGCAAGGTAAAAGACGGTGCCAAAGGAGGACTCAGCAAGGTAAAAGGCGGTGTCGGAAAAGTCACAGACGTCGTGGGTAACATCTTCGACACCATCATCGAGGAAATACGCAAACAGGTCAACACCCTGCCCAAGAAGTTTTACAACGGAGTCATCAAACCGATCTGGAACAAAATCAAATGGCTGTTCGGGTGGATCAAATTAGTCCTCTCACTCTCATGCTGCTGTTCCCTCTTTGTTGTGCTCTACTACACCGGAATCCTCCGCATGCTCACAGATCTGGTCAAACAAATCGTTCAACTGATAACATCGCCATCAATCGCAACAACCACCACAGCAACCGTTGTTTCGGAAGGCAGCGGGAACAACAGCGTCCTGTTCACACCACAGGCGACAACAGCACAGTCCCCGTCCTCGTTGAACATATTTGATATGCCCAACTTTAACAACAACGTGCAGGACTTAAAGAGCACCACACAGACAGGATCACCCAGATGATGATATGGTGGTTGTCCTGGTGACGCTTGTACCGACAAGCAATAAACAAGGGGGCACACAATACATTCATGTCCACCTTGACGTCATTGACAATTCCATACTCGACCTCATTGGGTGCGAAGAGTATAGACCGCTTGTGCACGAGTACGCAGAGACAATAACCCGTGTCGGAGTAAGCCTCCAGCAGTTTTACCATCACTACGTCCACAAGCCGTATATACGTCATACTCAGACCCTGAAAACCTATTCGGGCGTCGCCATCCTTCCGTCCGATCCCTACCCAGGCCTGTTAAGCATACCGGCATCCAGCATGTACTTTTCCGCCGTCATGGAATTCATCTTTTTGCCCGTATGGAGCTCTGATTGGCAAAATCATTCATGAGATCCGTCGTATTGGGCATCTCGTCAATAGGACCCATGCTCATGGACATCGGCATATTCAGAAATGCCCTGTCCACGTCGGTCGACTGATCAACCTTGTTGCGCAGGTACCAATGGTATCCCCAGTAAACACCGTATCCCGTCGCAACCAACGCCAAGAGGATGGCCGTCACCCATACCCACGACGGGAGACCTGGATCATTCACCACCACAGCGGGCCGAGGAGACTTGGAGGGAATGATGGCGCACTCGATGGAAGAGGAGGGCTGCATCCAGTCGTAGTACGGGTCCTTGATCCATCCGTTGGTCCTCGCCCATGACGGGGACCAGTCTTCGGGGTAGGAGGTAGGCAGGGCACGCACGTAGCCCTTGGGGAGCGGAGGAGCGTTGTCCTGACGGGGACCAAGGCTGAGCCTCTTTTTGTTGTTGCTCTTCCCCTTCTTCTTGTTGTTCTTCTCATCCGACGAACACCTGATCCGGGTCAGGTCACGTCGCAGCTCGCTGACGTTGACGATGACGTTGTTCTTACACGTGACCAGATGCCATACCATTTCGGCTGCCCTCAGTATCACCTTCCCACCAACAACACGACTGTACTTGATTGCCGTAGAAAGGATCACAGACTTGACTATCTCGCATGGGATATCCGTGTGCACAAGTGTCGACAGGTGCACGTCGATATCCCTCAGAAACGAATTGACAAACAAACACTTCATAATCTCCTGGTACCACAATCTATTTTTTTTTAACAATTTCGATTTCGCCCGCTTCCAATTGCTGCAGAAGCCTTCGAAAGACGGCAACCTCTTCTTCTGCGGCGTTCCTCTTTTCCTTGTAGTACATTCGCACATTCTTCATCGGATCGTCTAGCTTCACACGCCAGTAAAACTTTCTCCAGGTCATCTGGAAATACCGCAAATTGGGGTCTATCGAGATCATGTACCCACACCCGTACTTATGACACACCACGCCGTCCTCAATGGTGTCCACGGCGTATCGCATGAATCCGCCATGGTTCATATGGAGCAAATCGTCAGGCTTCACACGCATGTACCCACCCTCTGTGACCCACTTTTGAAACTGTTCCTCCGATTTGGCTGTCGGCATCTGGTGTCTCAATCTTTTTTTTCTGCATCCTTCCTAACGATGAGCTCGCAGACAAACGTGGACATGTTCAATAGCCCTCAAAGATTCCAGTCTGACCCGATGATGGATTTTTCAATGCCCAAACGCCCCATACCATGGGTGACCATAGGCCTGTCGCTGACCCTCGTCCTCCTACTTGTCCTGTGCATTGCAGGCTTCATCCTCGGGTGGTTCTCCTTCGGAAAGTGCACCAAAAAGGAGTGCCCGGCGGAGAAGGAGTGCCCGGCGCCGACCGAATGCCCGGCGCCGACCGAATGCCAGACGTGTCCGGAGGCAGCAGAATGCCCCGTGTGCCCCGTGTGCCCGGTTGGCGAAGCCCCGGAGTGTCCCATCTGCCCCCCGGTGACCCCAGAACTCGAGAAGATCGATGCTGCAGAGGAGGTGGTCATCGTCGAATCAAAGCCAGGGGTCGTTGTTCAGGAATGTAAAACCTCTCCAGGATGCCCAGAGAACTCGTGCATGATCTGGGACGGGAAACGGTGCAGGTACCCCCGTGGATTCACCAAACCCACCCCTGCTGCCACCACCACCACCACCACCGTCACTGCCAAGGTTGCCGAGAACAACAAGAAGAACAACAAGAAGAACAACAAGAAGAACAACAAGAAGAACAACAAACAGGGAGGAAACAAGAAGCGGGGTAAGGAGTCCTTCTTGCTGCTGTGATGACAGAGAAATTACAGAGACGGCACAAACTCCCATTGCAATTCCTCGCAAATACACTTCCATATCATATCCATCTGATGCAGCTTTTCGTGGCTCTTTAAGAGTGAAAAATGCTGCATGAGATCCGTTTCGCCCAGCAGTTCGCAGAATTTGTACAACACGTAGGCGTAACTCAGGAAATTCTTACGAGTCGGTGCCACCCGTTTGACGTGCTTGTTGAAGGGGGCCTGTATCTCCGCAAACATGTTCTTTAATGCCCTCTCCAGACTAGGGCTCAGTGTCGGAGGAGGCGTCCCCAGCGCCTGGCAAATGGCGTGGACGTGCTCATACCACTTGCTCAGTCTGAGCTTTTTCAGGTGTTTTTTGACGTGGGTCGGTGTGATGTCCTTGACGTCCGTGATCCGGTGTTTCTTGAATTCCATCCGGACGGCATCCAGGACCTCCTCGGGGATGTGGGTGCTCTCCCTGCCCTGCAACGAGTTGATCCATTCGCTAAAGTGGTTGACGCGTTTGTAGGCACAGTGATTGTTGACCTGGCTGCTGACCTGCTCGTCGAACGACAGGTTGTTCTGGTTGATCTCAATAAACGATTCGGCAATCCCACACGAAGGACACACCAACTGCGCCTCCGTCTGCACGAAGACCTTGGAGACGTGACACTCCTGACACTCCCATTCCGTCCTGTTTGTCCCCCGGTTGGCCGCCTTGGTCTTCGGTTGGCGCTCGAATATATACGAATAGTCCTCCTCCATCTCCGCCATGTACCGCGAGAAGATCTCCTTTTTCGACTGGGTGCTGGTCACGTGAAAGCCGTACTCATCCAGGTGGGACGCCTTGGCAATGCTGCTGTCCTCGTCCACGTCCCTGGCGTACTCCTGGATGAAGGGCACGGCCTTGAGCATGTAGTCCACGGCATCCTCTTCGTTGCCGCCCTCCAAAAGACTCTGCACCTTGGTGGTATACTCGCACTCCAACGTGGTGTCTCGGGGAGGTGAACCGGGGACAACCATTTAAAGAAACACGCCGGTCACATACCTTTAAATCCATAACCATGATGAAGTGGATACCCTGGAAAGCTTTGGAGTGGTGGTACAAACCCCCAACAGGAATCAGGGTCGTGAAAGTCCTCGCGATCGATGATGACATGTTTGAGTACATAAAGTGGAATGCTGAGGCGTTTGCTGGGGAGGGATGGCAAGATGCGATCGAACAGGAGGTCGGAAGACCGATTTCGAAAAACGGGAGGATGGAAATCAGGTACTTGGACGGGACCACGAAGAAACGACGTGTTCTGTACCCCGGTGATACCTGCGATCCCACGTTCCCGAAACCGCCGAGAGTGGTCTACCTATCCGCATTCCTGGTCCCCAGAGACGGCACAAACCGCCGACCGTTAAACGTGATGACAAGGATGCAAAAGTATCACGGGTCTACCGTTGCCTGCGCATCGCACATGTTTCCGTTCGATGATGACGATCAGCTAAAGGAAACATATTCACATATCAAAACGATCGATCTCTTCTTTTCGATCGGCAACATCAGCTTTGAGATTAAAGAGTGCCCCACGTAACTTCTTGCTCCCACTCCCACACAACTTACATGAGGGGGACGAAGAACGGCTCTGACTGCAGACTGGGGGCGGGTTGCGAGTTCTGGAGGACGACGACGATCAACGTGGCCGCCAACAGATTCGTGATCAGGGCTTTGGCAAAGGTCTTCTCGGCGTGTTTCTCCTTCAACACATAACGGATGTACGCCCAAAGAGCAAGACTACCCAGGACGGCCGTGGCGTAGGCAACAAACACAGGACTTTCAGTATCCATTTACACTGTAATAGAGAAATTATTTACAAGAAATCCACGCTCTCGTGCCGCTGGTGGTCATCACCTTCGTCGTCTGAACCGAACATATCGTCCTGCTGGATCTGAATGGGCATGTACTGCTCCACGGAAGGCTGCTGCTGAGGCTGCTGAGGCTGCTGAGGCTGCTGAGGCTGCTGGTGAAACTGGGGCTGTGGTGGAATGTCGGACAGGAACTTGTACTCGTCGTCGACGTCGTCCAGCGGAATATCCTCCATATCATCATCCTCCATCATCATCTGCTGCTGTTGTGGTTGTTGGGGCATCTGCTGGGGTTGTTGGGGCATCTGTTGGACCCACTGTTCTGGCGGCGTTTGTTGTTGTTGGGGCACCCGCTGCTGAGGCTGCTGAGACACAGAGTACCGAGGTGCCGTCGAGGTCGGAAGGAGGTCAGTCGTGTGGTCCATATCGGCACTTGCGGCAATGGGGTCAATGCCCTCGTTGTCCACAGACACGGTGAGGTACGCCTCCAGTAGCTGATCGATGGGTACATTCTGTCTGACAGACTCTTCCACGGCTTCCCGCATGAGGTCGTTCTTGGAAGTCCTATTGGAGTACAACAGCTTTGGCTCGTAAAAAAACTCCTTGGCGACGTAGATATACACGCTGTGCACGAATTTGCTGGTGTCAGGGACCGACAGCCTGATGTTGGAGTTCTGGTTGGTGTTCAGCCTGATGGAGCCCAGGACTTTGGTGTAACTCACGCAACACGCGGTGATCAGGTTCTGCAGCTGACTGTACTTCCGCTCGATCTCGGCCGTCTTGTCCTTGATGACCTGATCATTCCACGAGGGCACTTGCTGGAGCATCATTCGAAACTGCTTCGGCTTGTGTTTTGCGTGGTCGTACAGACCGGACACGGTGCGCATGACGTAGGGCAGCATGATGTCCGACAGTTGGTGGACGTATTCCTTTTTGGCGTCGAGGAGGATCGGGGTGAGTGAAGCCATTGTAGTGTGCTTCTAAAATTTCTTTCGCATTTTAACCACCCCCGATGATGCGTGATTTATTTCATGTTCAGCTTGCTTTTCAGGTTCTGCAGCGTCTCCAACAGCTTTCCGGGGGGGATTTCTTTGGTCTTTTTTTCGCTTTTCCTGCTCCTGCTGCTCGGGGCAACGGGTTTATTCACCAGGATGGGCGTGGGTGTCGACGATGCGGCGGATGGGGCGGGGGTAGCGGCTTTGTTGGGAACAAAGGTGCCTCGATCGGGTTTCCAGTCGATCCGCAGCACGTCCTCCTCAATCTCCGTCACCCGAAACCCGTTGTAGCGAAGCTTGTCCCTCGTGTACCGAACGGCGTGTGACACATCGAACATCGGGCGGCCGGGGACGATCGGGGGGATGGTGTAGTCCGTCTGTGTATACCCCTTACGAGCGGCGTACTGGATTCGGTGCTGGATTCGCTCATATATCATTTTATACGTTTGGTGATTGACAACACCCTTGTTGCTGCGGAGGGTGCGGGCGTCGTCTGCAGTCACCATTACTACTCTGAAATCAGATGATAAAATAGTTTTTACACACGGACGATGGTTTATTCATTCCTCCCTGCGAGGTTTCAGGGTGGCAGATCTGAGCGTCCAGCGAATACTGTCTGCCAACCTGCGGGCAAAGTCACGGGTGTCCTTCGTGCTCTCCTTCCTCCTGTGGTCGTTGTAGGTGACGTTCTTCTCAATCACGTCGAAGACGGACATGAGGCCTTGGTCGCATCCCAACACCTTTACGGCGTCCCTGCATCTCTTCGTGTACTGTCCCCTGGGAGGCAAGGACTGGGCCAACATCTCAAAGACAGTCGACAGGGCTTTGATCGTACCACTGACCATCTCATCAGTCGTTGGGAGAGGAGGATCTAGCAGGAACCCCCTGTATTTGTACGCAATGACATCCTTTTCGGGGTCATCACCACCCACGTAGTTGAAGAACTTGTTGTACAACGACCAGACGCTCTTGAAACGTTCCGGGGCGTGTCTCCCCCAAAGGCAATCCAAGAGTTGAGAATAGTACGCAATTGCACGTGTCTCAATCGGGTCGTCATCGGACCCGTTGTAGTGGAATATGGCACTCATGAGCTTGGCATTCAGTGCGTATTGAACACGGTTCTCTAACGCTTCAGGGTTCTCAACGCATATTCCAGAGGGCGTCCTTGATCGGATGATACCTTCCACCCCAGTCCTCCGATCGTCGACAGGACAGATGTACTCTCTGTCAATGGTCACATTCACCACAGCCGGCTCGGCGCCCATTTGACGACAGGCCCAGTTACGCTTGCAGTGTCTCGCGACTCGTTGCATACAGGGACTGACATTTCTGCAGCCAGTGTTGGTACACACGTACATTTCCACTGTGAAGTTTTCAGACCTCTCCATGGTTGTCGGATTGGTTTTATGACGTGTGGGAGTGCGAGCCACCCCTTTAAGCCCCCGGTGATTTAGAAACCAGAAGGGTACAGGCATGCCGTTATAACAAAACCGTAACGACTAATGTGCGGATATGCCGGCATCGACGCTGGATAAAGGCACCAAAGTCCAAAAAGTCTCCAAAACCCACCGTGGCGTTCTAAACAGACATGTCGGTCGTGGTGGGCATGTATGTAGTAGCCGAGGCGTTCTACGGGGGCACGTGTCCGCTCCGGAGGGGTGAATTTGGACACGGTGAGACATTAATGGAAACTTTATAGCCTCGGTCTGCGCGCCAACGTACAATAGTCGGCGGCCGATTTCGTTGTATTTCGACCCTTTAACCCGCCAGGTCGTGTTTTGGGGGGTGGCAAAACGCCGAATTCGATCCAATAAGGGCGCCTCTACGGTCCCTGCTCACACGCGTGCAGTCAATTTGGCGCGAAAATGCGATTAGCGTGTGCTTAACTGGCATAGCCCACCATAAACTCTCGTGGGCCGCAATGACCCCGCAGTATGCCACCCAAACGACGTATGAGCAGAGGTCGTTGAGGATGACAGGGTGTTGGGAAATGCTCGTGGCGGACGGGAAAGGCTTGCGTGTGTGAGCAGGGGTCGTTGAGCGCTCTCGGTGGTCCAAAATCCGCGTCGATGTCCCCCGAAAACTGTCATTCCAGTGTCAACGGGGTTCCATGTTGCGAGTTTGTTCCTCGAGGTGACCCCGAACACCCCCTGCTCACACGCTTACACTTTTGCAAAAAGATCGATACACGGGGGCCGGTAAGCCTAGGTGTGCACGAGGGGATTCCGACGGTGCCGAATTCCAGGCACTTCGCGGTGTGTGAGCGGGACCTGTTGGCGGGAGGTGGCACCGTGCCAGGTCTCCCGTGTGCCCGAACGCTCAGCCGATGCGCCAAAAAAAAAGTGTACCCCTTTTCGGTTTTGGGAGGTGGATAAGGCGGCGGCTCACACACGAGGGCACGAGAGGAGCGAATCGCCAGCGTGTACCCCGAACCACCACCTTAAACTTGCCGTCCAGCATGGCCACGGACTCGGCCAAAAAAACAGGGAAAAAAACGTCTCATTTTGGTGAGAGGATGGCCGAAACCCCTTCCACGGGCCTTTTTTGAGAATTGTGGCGCGTGTGGACAAGACTGGGGCCACCAGTCATCCCAGAAAACCCCTCAAAATGACGTGCGAGCCGGGGCCATTTCGCGCCAGGCAACGGAGAGATCCTTAAGGTGTCGTGGTGTAAACGTGTCGTTTACTGGTGCGGGCGATTTTCCCAGATTTCTCTCCTCCAAAATGTCCTAAACACCCTCTGCTCACACACCCCTTCACCTCCATAATATAGAAGAAACACTCAAAAAGGGAATATATAAAAAGATTACACAAAGAAGAATAGATGTTGCAGTATGGAAAGGAAAAGAACTACCTGGGGGAATGCCACAGCATAGCTGTGATTTCTCTAGAAAAAACTTTTTGAAACCAGTTCGCATTTTAGTTTTTGAGTGTATTCCTGGAATCGTAAGAGTACGCCAAACGCGACATGCCCGTTGAAAGGTCACCCCTCGCACACTCCGGTGCATCCCGCGCCAGACAAGACGTGCGTTTAACAGCATGCCGTCGACTCATGCTGTTCGCTGTGTGTATAAGGAAGCATTTCGAGCGACTTTAAAAGGGCTCCAACACCGCCCGCTCGCACACCCGTGGCGTCATCGGGGTGTCTTCCTACCCCGAAATGACGCGATTTTTACCCCCATGTAATAATTAGCGTGTGCTTAACATCGCAGTCACCCAGCCAATCATACAATCATGCCACGGCACCCGGCGCATGTCGTGTTTGGCACCGTCTCGGACCAGTGGGGTGCCCGGTTATTGTCAGAGCCGATTTTGGGGCGCGTCAATCTGCAACTTTTTTTAACGATGCGTGGTGTATATGCGCGTAGCCGACCTCTTTTCCGGCATTGGTGGGTTCACAGTCGCTCTGGACGTGTTCGAAGACGTGGAGACGGTGACCTACTGCGATATAGACGGTCGATCGCAAGCCATCCTCAAAAAGCACGTGGACCAGGGTACCCTCCCCAAGGCACCGATCCACAATGACGTCTCCACGCTCCATTTGGCACCGGGGAGCGTGGATATGATCGTCGGCGGCTTTCCATGTACGGGCTTCTCCTGGGTTGGCTTCAGGGAGGGCATTCAGAACAAGGGGAGCAGCCTGGTCAACCAAGTGTTCAGACTGGTGCAAGAGGCGTCCCCCAAGTTTGTCCTCATGGAGAACGTGACGGCCATCACCCTCTTTCCGGAGTACAGGGACATTTGCACGGCGTTTTCTGAGTTGGGGTATAGAGTGACATGGACGTGCGTGAAAGCCTGCGACGTTGGGGCTCCCACCAAGCGGTACAGGTGGTTTGCTCTGTGCTCCAGACAAGATGTGGACCCCGGCTCGTTGACCCTCCGTCTCAAAGGGGACAACAACAAACTCCCCCTGCACCGGTGGATCGACACCGAACCGGAGAGAACCGTTCCGACCATCCCCTGGAAGAGCAAGGACCGCCTGTTCCTTCTGGGCAACACCGTGGTCCCCTCTGCTGTGCGGGTGGCGTTCGTGATGCTGTTCACCGGGCTGTCCATCGACGTCGATACGCTCCTGGATATGCGCGAGTATACCTTCCAAATCCCCTCCGCCACGGCCGTGATCTCCAAAGACGATGTTGTGGCGTCCAAAACGGGCGTATGGGATGACGGGTTTTGCTCTGTGGTCCCACCGGCGATGACCACCCGTCTCTACCGTTCATTGAATCTCGTGCTCGATCCGGGTTCGTGGGTGACGGACAAGCCCAGGATGCATTCGTCGGCCCACCAAACACCTTCCCCCCTCATTTCCCACAGGGTCAACTTACCCCTCTGGGCGACACCCAGGTGCCAAATGGGCTGTAGCAATTATCTCAGTCGACGAACCAAAACGGATTTGAGGACTCAGATACGATTCGAACAGAATACGAGGGATAAGGCGGGGTACATCAGCCCCGAGTTTGTGGAATGGTTGCAGGGGTACCCACAGGGCTGGACGGCATTTCAGGTGGAGGAATGAATCCGCTTCGCTTCCTCGAGCGACATCAGGGGTTTGTGCAGAAACATGTTGACGGCATTGTGCACCGTCACCGTCCACTCGAAGAGGCTTTCACTCGAGCGAAGGACCTCCTCGGTGAGCCTGTAGGTACCGCTGTTGAGGATGGCCGTGTACTTCACCTGACAGCTGAGGCAGGGCACAGAGTTTGCAAAGTTCCTGTACCACTGCATCACGTCCTTCTTGGAGATGGTACGAGGGTTGTATTCGACTGCAAAGGCATGGAAACGACGCCACAGTGGAGGTCCCCATTTCTCTGGTGGTGTGGACATTTATAGGATGGGAGGTGGATATTTTTTTCGAGTTTTTAAATGAATGCTGCTGACAGATGAGCGAATCCACCGCATCCAGTCACCAGATTCCTCGCAGCCCCGAACGCGCGGCGGTCGTGGAGATGTTGGTGAAGAAGCTCGGGTACCCTTCGTTCTCGGGCTCGTACGGGAGTGTATGGAACATCACCATGTCAACCACCTGGAAACGAGCCATCACACGGGTCATGTTGGCAGCAAGAAACACGACCGTCGTCTCCTTGCCATCAACATCCTCCAAAATAGCCATTAAAATCCAACAGAAGAACCCGTCAGTACCGATCAATGAGCAACGAGCAATGTGGGACGACGAGACGCAGGCCCACGAATCGTTGCACCATATACCCTTTGTTCCCAGGCTGTATCTTGCTGCGACGGTGGGGTGCCATCACGTCACAGTCATGCAACACGTCCCCGGAACCCCCGTGGAGTACCTGGATGAGGTCAAACCTGGTGTGTACCACGGCATCGAGCAGGCCGTGCGACACATGTGGAAAGCGGGGTATGCCCACGCTGATCTGCACAGTTACAACGTCCTGGTGACCAGGTATGGCAGCGTGTACATCATGCATTTCGGGTCGACAGTCCGTCTTCCGGATCGTGTTCGCAACGAGGTGATGGACATGGACGATGTGGACGTGGAGACGGTGTGGGATACGGTCGTCAGCCCGTGTGTCCCCGCTGCCAACTCATGGTACACCGAGTACACCCCGATCCAGGAATGATGTGATGACGAAATTTTATATCTGCCTTGATAGATAACAAATGGACCCAGGACATTCCATAGACGCATCGAATGATCTGCGAGGCATCACCCATAAGCTCAGCAAGACCGACTATCTGAGGTCATGGAACTCGGATGCCCACACCTCGCCACAGGTTGTCACCGTGCCGTGGCTTCCCACCCACACGGAACGTCCTCAGAGCGTGAAGAACCCGGCCCTGGAGCAGGAATGGGTGCTCAACCCGGTCCGCCCGGACTCGTTGCCGGATAGCATTGTGGACGCCAGGGGACCACAGAGCATCATTGGCATGTCGACGAGGCAGGGTAACAGGATTGCGTGCCGGAAGTGATGCTGATCGTCGCAAAAATTATATCTCAAACATCCTATAATGGAAGTCCTTCTCGTAGCCGGACTTGGATTATTGGGCTGGTCGCTCAGTGCTCCAGGCAAAGACCACAGAGCCCAGTATACGCCTCCTGTACACCTTCGCGATGATGAGTACCCTTTCGATCCGGACATGTCGAACACGTTGCTGGACGAGGACACCAGGCGAATCAAAGAACACGTCAGGAAATCCAAGGCAAACATCGATGCATGGCGTCATGGACCTTTCCAAGCCGACGACCGAACGGCCTCTGTCGACACGGATAGGAAACTGGACCTGTTCACTGGCACCAACCAGACCTCTTGGAAACACAAGGAAACCTTCCAGCCCCTCTTCGAGCCGGACGAAAAGAGGACGTACGTCACCAGTGGCGGCAAGTCCGGTTCCAAACAGACCATGTACAACGAACGCGATTACACCGACAGGAACGTCTTTATTGGCAAGATGAACAACGTGCTTCCCTTTGAGCAGCAGCAAGTGGGTCCCGGACTTGGCTACGACCCCAACGTTCCATCTGCCGACGGGTTACACTCGACGTTCCGCGTGATGCCCACCCATGCGATGAATGAGCACCGGATCAACCAGTTGCCCGGTCGGACGGCCTCTGGAGCTGCCATTGTCACGCACGGCAGCAAGCGGTACGACGAGTTCCACCAGAAAACGCCGTCTCTGGTCAACCACACGCCCAACATCGGTCCGGGCAGGGCTTCGTTCCAGGGCCAGCGCATCAACCCCACCGTGGACCACAAACCCACCAAATCGGAGGGTATGAATACGCACGAGTACACGGTGACGACCTCTGGTGCCACCTACCACAACGCCGGCACCCAGACCAGGGCAGCCATGCACACGCAGAAGGAGCAGCTGGACGGACTGCCGACGGTCAGAAACGGTGCCGTGTGGGCCCATGCGACGTACGACGGGTGTGGAGCCAATTTGCGAGACCTGAAGGCTGGCACGTTGTCATACAATCCGGATGATCTGTTTACCGGCGCCATGTCTTCCCACGCCAGGGGACCCGCGCAGGACACGTCGTTCGTGATGAAACCCACAACACGATCCTCTGAAACACCGTATATGACCGGTGGAAAGGCTGTGAATGCCGTGGGGACGGTCCGTTCGGAGCGCGTGGAATCCTCGAATGCCAGGGAACTCCAGAGCTGTCACAACACGGGGGCATCGTCGCATCTCAAGGGGGCCACGAGACAGGCCGCCTACGTCATGGGACCAGGCAGGGAGCAGGAGAACGTTGTCCAGCACGGCGCGCTCCAAGGGGGTGGCACGTACACTTCTGACATCCCCAAGACGACGAATAGGAAGCACAAGACGAATGTGTACGATACCATCACCGCTCCTCACGGTGGCCATGCTCCATTCGCCATCCAACGGGAATCCCCTGGCGAAATCACCCTCAGCCGTAAGGTCCCAAGCGTCAATCCCAGGAACCTCCCGCAAAACATGGGCTTGGGTTTGGTGTGTGTTGAGGATTCGTAGACACTTAAAGGAGTTGCGGTGCAGAATGAGTCACCGACCACCATGGCGAATCCCAAGGATACCACCAAGAAAAACACCCCCACAGGCTCAGCAGCAGACCCCGTGCAGGATGAGTGGCAGAAACGCACGGCCACGTGGGAGGATGCTGCCCAAGCGCAGGGATTTGTAAAGCCAGGCGAGCACATCGACCCGTCCAAGATTCGGATGGAGGTGGGTCCCCCGATGACTGCCGAGCAGTTTAAAGTTTGGATGGACCAGCGTAAAGAAATGATGAAAAAACTTTCTGAGTAAAGGGTACAGATGTTCTTCAGGTCCAATATCGCCAACTATGCTCTCTACGCCGCTCTCCTTGGGGGTGTCGCCGTCCTGGTCTACTTCCTGGTGACCAAGCTTCTCAACAAGGGAGACAAGTACGATGAGGAGGAGGGTTTCTTCGGGTTCTTCGACAAGAAGAAGGGAGAGAACTACGACGAGGATGAGGAGGATGATTACGACTACGAGGAGGAGGATGAGGATGATTACGAGGATGAGGACGACGAGGATGATTACGAGGACGACGAGGATATGGAGTAAAAACAGCAATTTCGATAACACGTGTGGTGGTGTAAAAAGCCTTCATTTTTGGATAGTCTTTCGATGAGACCATGCAGAAATGGATGGGTATAGGTATATTACTTCTTGTGGTGCACGTTGTAGGTGCCCTGTTTGGAAGAAGGTGAGATGGTGGTCTTGGGCGAGAGCATGACCTGTGCGGTGTTCTTCACAAAGGTGACGAATGACCCTTGGGGTTGTCTCGCGTGTGCACGTTGTGGATTGGTGGTCATGTCTTTTTGTTAGATATTTAGATCTTCTTGGAGGCGACCGGGGCCTTGGTGGTGGTGGCGGCGGCGGCGGGGGTGACAGTGGTCTTTTTGGCCGCTGCTGGCTTTGGTGCGGCGGCGGCTTTGACGGTGGTGGTGGCAACAACCGGAACAGCAACCGGAGCGTCGTCTTCCTTCTTGGTGTGGACAGACAGGTTTGACTTGAAGCGTGGGAACGTCATGATATCTTAGGCGACAGAATATTTTTTCCCCGTCTTTACTTGCACTTGGTTCCTTTCACCGTCTCGCTGAACAGAAAGTTGGAGAAGGCCTGCGTATCCGGGATGCTGCTTGTGACCGGCATGGTGATGAATTGACGGTCGGATGCCCTCTTTTTGTACACGTCGGACACCTCTCTGATGAGCCCTTCCTCGAATTTATCGCTCACCTCGCGATCCTGTGCCGGCGTCCTGGGACACGCTTTGAATTTGTTGGACGTGTACTCGTGTGGCAGAACATTCATGAACGGGTTGTCGGATGTTGGTTTGGTGCACATGGGCTCCTTGTGCGAGTGCCTGTGTGTGGGCGTGGGACGATGGGCGTGCATGTTGGGCACGTAGACCGCCGTGATGATCAGGATGACCAGGACCCCGATGGCGAGTGGGGTAAAATCATTCTGGTACAGGGCAATGAGTGTGCACGAGTACATCACGAATCGCACCAGGGCGTTGAGTGTATCCGCTGCTGACATGCCCCGGGTCGGGAAGAACTCCTTCCAGTTCCTAAACAGGCAGATGGGCTCTTTGTACCACGGTTGAGATTGGCATTCCATGTGTTACAGTGAGCATGAGAATTACTTTTCAATTTGTTTCATCATGTCTTGCATGCCGTCTCCGCTCATCAGCATTGCCGCCAACGATCCGAGGTCCATCTCACCCGATTGGATCTTGGAGGCATAGTCTGCTGCCAGGTTTTCGATGTTCGTGAGCATTTCCTGTGGCACTGCTGCGGCCGTTGTTGCCAGCAGAAAGAGCATTTGGAGGTACTGGAAGGTGGCCTCTTTCGTCTGGTCGCTTGCTTTGGCCCACATACCCTTCAACGAGACGTCCCCAGGTAGCTGGAGCGTCTCGAACATCTTGGGATCTTTGGCCGTGATGCAGTCGGAGTATGGGCTCACCTTCTCCAGGAACATGTCCAGTGCCGCCCTGGGATTCATGGCCACAAACATGTCGAACGTGCCAAGGAACACGTTGAGTTTCTCGATACCCGGCTCCCCCTGGAAGACATCTACGAGCTCCTGAAGGAACGACTTCAGTGTGGTGTTAAACGAATCAATGGTCGTCATTGGTGACAGGGACAGACTTTATTCCGTCCGAATTAACGCGTTCGACACGATGCTTTTTAATATGCCCTATAAATTAGTGTACCCGGCATGAAATCAATTTTACTGTCTGGGACGTTTTCCGTCGGGTGGAGTGAGGCTTTATGCCAATTCCATCCGTCCATTGTGGGTGTCCACCCAGACTTTCCAGATGACCCGTTCGCGCTTCTCATGCACCGGATTAACGCTTTGAAAACCAATCCTTCCTCGTGTATTGTTGTCACCACCTTTGCGGATACCGTGCAAGATGCGCGCATTCAAAAGGTGGTCACGGATCTGGCTGAATCGTTGCTTCCTAACCGGGAGTGGACGGAAATCGTTTTACATGCACACCAAAATGAGTTCTTCGATAGGTGTGTGCATCACCATGGGTATGCTGATACCTTTGATAAGTTGATGGAGGACTACAAAACGAGCCCCGTATACTTTCGTCAACCTGATAACAACGATGTACAGCATGTCAACGTCCCGCAGTACATCGCCGACACACCGGACATGATGTGTGCCTTTATAGATAAATTGTTACACGCCACTTAAAGGAGGGCCCCTCGAACGTATAGCAGGTTAAAAGATGGATTTCAGACTGGCACCGGACCCCCGGGTCATGACCTGGGCACCCCCATCAGGTGGCGCGCGTTCTTCCAAGTCGGTGTTTGCGACATTTCAGGGACGGAAACTTCGCATACAAACGCCAAAATGTCGATGCCGTATGTTTCGAGATGGGGCCACGTCGTCTTTGTACCTGTATAGCGACGACCACGAGGTCCAACAAGATTTTTTGAAGTACGTCACGGCGCTGGAGGACTACTGCAGCTCCCTGACGTATTTGCGCGGCTGCGAACTGTCTTCGTGCATTCGTAACGGTACCAGCGTCCGACTCAACGTGTGGGAGAGCACGGAATGGTTCGATCTGGAGGGTCTGCACGTGCCGTCGCCGGAGAGTCTCAATGCGTGTTCGTGCATCCTGGAATTCACCGGGTGTTGGCTGTCTGCCGGTCAAAAGTTTGGGTTAAAGTGGAAGGTTGTGCAGGTAAAGGAGGAAACACCACCTGGGAAGCCAATGGAAGGCTTCCTGGATGATGAAGGTGATGATGGGCAACCCATTGGAACACAGCATGAGTGCATGTTTCTGGACGATTAAGAGGCAGTACCGCCAATGCCAAAAAATCTAGCGAATACTCCCATGCTAGATTGGCGATTTGTTGCACTGTTTCCCTGCTGCTGTTGCTGACCACCCCGGCCACCAAGGAGTGCTTGATTGTTTCCCGTTCGATTGTGTGACGATGCGTTATTCATAAGTTCTTCGTCATTTGTAACGTATTCGATGCTATTTGAGTTTTCCTTGATCGGAGGAAGAGGTGGTGGTACGTGCTCGCGAATCACCAGCTCGTTCCCGGAGATGGTGACTGGGCACTTGGGAATGCCGCAGTGGACCTTTGTTTTCTGCAACGGATCGAGCAATCCACCGTCTCCCGGGCGGATCTCGCACTCGATGCTCTGCCCCTGGACACACCGCATAAACTGCTTTAGTGGTTCTCCTCTGCGCAGGGCGTCTTTGTGCACGTGGGCATTCACCCCGCGTGGGTTATACTTTTGCAGTTTGTCGAGGGCAACTTGTACCTTGTTTTGCCTCAGTGGTGTCAGTTTGAGTCCTTGCATGGACGGTGGTGGTGTGGAGAAGTACCTGTACACCACAACATCCTTCTTGTCGGGTCGGTGTCCACAGAACCTGAGGGCTCGTCCGACGGCCTGATCATCGTCGGCCACCGTCGGGAGTGGGGTAACAATGTGGACGGCCTGGAGGTACGACATATCGAGTCCCTCAAACTTGGTACCGATGCACACCTTGATCAGTCCCCCGTTGCTGTTGGCGTTGGATTTGAACAGTTTGATGGCCTGCTTCACGTTTCCGTCTGTAAACTGGATGGTTTGGCCGGCGATGGTGAGTTCTCCCGTGTCTTTGATCGGCAACACACGGAGCCCGGGGTCGATCACGTTTCCGAGTCTGTTGGGGTTGACCATGGAGTATCCTTCCCTGTTGATCATGTAGGCCACGCAGACCGCCACGATGATTGGGTCTCTGACGTAGATGTATTGGCACCCGTCGATGCTGCGCACGTTGTCCAGGAGAACTTTCATCTTTTCGCTGAGAACGTACTGACTGTTTGCCAACTTGACGGTGTTCGCTGTCGCTGCGGCAGGCATCCCCGTGAACGCCGTCTTGGGGAGCATGCACCCGTTTCGCAGATCAGATCCGAAGAAGTTTTTGGACGATTCGACGTCATCCGGGTCATCGAGTTTGTGTACGCCCCCTGGTTTCTGCTGCTGTTCCATGAATTTGAGGAGGAATGCCGCCCAGTAGCTCGGTGTCATGGGGATGTAGAGGTTTTTGGGTTCTCCTCCCACGATGCTGCCGTACTTTGTGGTATCCCCTCGTATATCCGCGTAACTGACCAGCCCGCGGATGACCTGGGTATCATTGACGAATTGACGCACGGTGATCTCTGGCATGCCGTAGGGACGCACCAGGTTGATCAGATTGATCACCTGCGATGCCGTGTCCCCTGGCGTGGCGGTCAGGGCGAAGACGTAGGAGTTCTGCATGTATGGCTGTGTGACCATTCTCCTGCGGATATTGTTGAGGGCTGCAACCTCGCGAGGATCTGTGCTCCTGGGTTTGTACAGATTCTGCGCCTCGTCGATGATGAGCACGCCCCCGTCCTTCATGGTGTCGAGGCCGCTCTTTGTGGACGTTTTGTCTCCTCCAAAGACTCGGAATGACATGTAGTCGCGTTCGGTGCTGCTGAGACCTTTCACGCGTTTGCTCATCACGCGTCCTCCAACCTCGTTGCACCAGGATGCCACGGTGTACGTCTTGCCCTCATGTTGGAAGGTTTGGTTGCTCTTGACAGACTCCCTGTTCCACATGTCTCGAGGGGGTGTAAAGGTCTTTCGGAAGACGCTTTCTGCTGCGTCCGGGTAGAACAGAAGGCAGTTCTCCGCGTATTCCGATGCTGGGTTATTCTTGGCATTCTCTTTGGTGGTGACCATGTAAATTGGCAGCTTGCTATCCCAGAAGGCGAGTGCGATTCCGAGCGCCGAGTTGGTCTTTCCCGAACCGGTGTTGGTATACACCAGCAATCCCCGTTGTTTGTTGGGTCCCGGTTTCCCTGCGTGTGCAATCATCCGTGCGACTTGCGAGTGGATGATTTGGTGTGCTCCGAGGGTAGGCGCATTGGCATCACACCCCCATTCCCCCGACTGAGCAGCCTCCAGTGGCTCTTTTACCTTTGTATCGATTTTCTGCCAACACGGTCGGATGAAAGGGTTTTGGCCCCGTTGCATCTCGTCGTGGCAAATTCCTTTCTTCACCAGCCTCTTCTCGATGCCTAGATGACGGAAATACCGTGCCCTCTCGACTTGCTGTGCCATCGCCGGGTTATCCGCATACTTCTTCCTCAGCCGTCTCACCTGCCTCATAAAGTCATCATCTGTCCCGTTGAAATTGTACAGAAACCCTATATCGGGGTGTTGGTGGGGGTTCTCTGTGTTGGTGTAGAGGTACTTTTGCTTCTCTGGCCCCCGTAGAAAGTCGGAATAATTGTACGACCCCGTGTTTCTGCGATAGTTGCCATTGGCGCTGTACTGGGGTGCCTGTGATAGTGATGGTGACGGTCCCCTCCTGGTTGGCCTGTTGTTTTCGGCGGCGATGCCAATCGGGTTATACGGTTTGCTGTTGGCCGTGCTGACGGTGTTGCTGCTGGCTCTGTTGGTTTTGCTGCTAGTTTTGGCACCGCTGGCTCTGCTGCTGGTTTTGGCACTGCTGGCTCTGCTGTTGTTGCTTTTGGCACTGTTGGTTTTGGACGTAGGAGTGTTGGCGGACTGGTTGCTCTTGGTCGCAGTCACAGCCTTCTTCTTGGGTGGTGGTGGTGTCTTCTTCTTCGGTGCCGCAGCCCGCCTCCCGGTTGTTGTTGGTGACCTCGCTGCAGTGTTGGCGGACTGGTTGCTCTTGGTCGCAGTCACAGCCTTCTTCTTGGGTGGTGGTGTCTTCTTCTTTGGTGCCGCAGCCCGCCTCCTGGTTGTTGGTGGCGACCCCGCTGCAGTTGT
>Ga0209962_1000089_pt1 | contig 27471 bp, 18 predicted proteins | sample SalPonA_C_H2O_MG_FD_185722 | JGI IMG/M metagenome (GOLD analysis project Ga0209962, IMG submission 185722) | Water microbial communities from South San Francisco under conditions of wetland restoration - Salt Pond MetaG R2A_C_H2O_MG (SPAdes)... | ecosystem: Environmental > Aquatic > Non-marine... | reverse complement strand
ATGGCAATATTTTCTAAAGCCGTAAACTCTGGAAGAAGATGATGGAATTGATAAATAAAGCCGATATTTTTATTTCGCCATTGGGCAGCTTCTGCTTGATTAAAGTGATGAATATCTTGGTTATTATATAACACAGTTCCTGAGGTGGGCGTGTCTAAACCACCTAAAATATGTAAAAAAGTACTCTTTCCTGAACCAGAACTCCCGACTACTGCAACAGATTGTCCTTTATCAACCGTTAAATTTACGCCTTGAAGTACGTTGGTAACATTTTCACCATCGGTAAATTGTTTGGTAAGGACACTACATTGTAATAATGACATAAAGAATCAGAAATCATATAAATTAGATAGTAAAATAATACCAAAAGGCGTAAATTTAAGACACCTATTTATCCAGTTAAACAGTTGTTTACTACTAACTGTATCACTCCTAAAGAGATACTGATTGATATACATACCTCCTCTTTTTTCCCTCAATTCTATCTTTTACATGTTCCGCGAAAAGACTAATAATTGTTTCTTTATTACCCAAACCACATATTTTCTCAAATAAGCGAAATTACTCTTACAATAATTAGTCAAAAACTATTATTTCATAAAAATAAAAAATCAATTTAAAAACAACAATTTAACCTAAAAACCTACAATTTCAATCCTTATTCTGTCATCTTCTCCCACTTAATATCATTGCTAACTTAATCGATTAAGTTTAAACTTAAACTTCGTTAATACAATGTTAATTAGTTATGCTGGAGTTTACCTCTTTTACATAACATTGCTACGTCAGGGGAAATACAATAATGAACAATCAACAAAAGCCGAGGATGTCATTTTGGCAAGTCTGGAATATGTGTTTTGGTTTCTTTGGGATCCAATATGGATTTGGCTTACAACAAGCTAACCTTAGTCCAATCTTTACTTATCACGGTGCTTCTTATGATCAACTTCCTTTATTATGGTTAGCAGGTCCAGTTACGGGGTTACTTGTGCAACCTATTATTGGTGCGATTAGTGACCGCACATGGTCCCCACGCTTTGGACGTCGTAAACCATTTTTTATGTGGGGTGCTTTAGTTGGCAGTATCGCGGTTATGTTTATGCCCTATGTTCCAGAATTATGGATGGTGGTTGGTTTATTTTGGATCCTTGATGCCGGTATGAATACCGCAATGGAACCGTACCGCGCTATGGTCGGTGATATGGTAAATCGTGAACAACGTCCATTTGCATTTGCTCTTCAAACTTTTATGATCTCTGGTGGCCAAATTTTAGCAAGCCTCATGCCGGTAATTTTATTATTTTTCGGAATTTCTGCTGTGACAGATGGTACTGAAATTCCAGATATTGTGACCTACTCGTTTGTTATTGGTGTTGTAGTTATCTTGATAACAGCATCATGGTCATTTAAAACGACACAAGAGTTCCCGCCTGAAAATGTTGAGCAGTTCCACGCTGAGAACAAAGGCAAAGCACTTAAAAGTATTATTCCAGACATCGTCTCTGGGTTGCGTGACATGCCTAAATCTCTACGCCAATTATGGTGGGTAAAATTAGCAACATGGTTTGGTTTACCTATGATGTGGCAGTATTTATCGCTATCCATTGCTTACCATGTGTATAACGCTCCTACCCCAGATGCAGTTGGTTTCGCCGAAGGTACGGCTCAAGGTGGAACAGCATTCGCAGTTATGCATACCACGACTTTACTCTGCTCATTTTTCATTGCACGTTTTGTGCATAAATTTTCTGATAGCTTAGTCTATTGTGTGACGTTGATTATCGGTGGTATCGGTTTCTTAAGTATGCAGTTAACCACAGACCTAACTTTAACACTTGCTTGTATGGCACTTGTGGGTGTGGGTTGGGCTGGTGTTATTACTATTCCGTTTATTATGTGTGCCAATGTTGCACCAGTGGCTCGGATAGGAATCTACATGGGTCTTCTAAATGCCATGATTTGCTTACCACAGATCTTTGAAATGTTATCTATCGGTCTAGTATTTGATTCTTTACTAGGTGGTGACCCACGTAATGCACTTGCGTTATGCGGTATTTTATTCATCATTGGTGGTTTTCTTGCTTTACGCATCAACACTGCCGAAGATACTGCTCGTTCACTAGGTGAAGAAAAGACACACGCTAAGTAAATACAATAAAAGAGTTTATTTTTATGAAATTAAAAGATATTAAGCGCGAATGGTGGAAAGAAGGTGTGGTTTACCAGATTTACCCACGTAGTTTTCAAGATTCGAATGGTGATGGTGTAGGTGATCTTCGTGGGATCATCAACCGGCTTGACTATATCAAAAGTTTAGGCGTTGATACGATTTGGTTAAACCCTATTTACTCATCACCCAATGATGACAACGGATATGACATTTCTGATTATCGTAACATCATGTCAGAGTTTGGTGATATGGCTGACTTTGAAGAACTTTTAGTAGGCATGCATGAGCGAGGCCTAAAAGTCGTTATGGATTTAGTAGTTAATCACTGTTCAGATGAGCATGAATGGTTTCAAGCTGCCAAAACGTCACGAGATAATCCATATTATGATTACTTTCATTGGTGGCCAGCAGAAAACGGTACACCACCAGTACGCTGGAGTTACTTTGATCCTGAAGCCAATGCATGGCGTTATAACGCAGCGACAGATTCATATTACTTACACTATTTTGCAATAAAGCAGCCTGATTTGAACTGGGAAAACCCTAAGTTGCGTGCCGAAATATACGATATGATGCACTTCTGGTTTAAAAAAGGAATTGATGGCTTCCGTATGGACGTAATTACATTTATTTCCAAACACGATAATTATCCTGAATTCCCATTAGAGTTTCATGGTGACAAGATGATTGATATGTATGCACAAGGACCTCGACTGCATGAATACCTTCATGAAATGAATCAAGAAGTACTCCAACATTATGACTGTATGACAGTAGCAGAAGGTCCTGGTACACATACTGATAATGTATTAGCGTTAGTGGATGAGGATCGCAAAGAACTAAACATGAACTATCACTTTGACCATCAATCGATAGGTGTAGGTCCACGGTTTATTGTGAATGATGATTTCCAAAACCTAGTGAAGTTTAAAAAAGTAATGTCTGATTGGGATACTGCTCTTGCTGACAAAGGGTGGAACACTGTGTACTTTGGTAATCACGACTTCCCTCGCATGGTCACTCGCTGGGCATCAGATGCGCCAGAATACCGTCGCTATGCATCTAAGATGTTATCTACTTACCTGTTAACAATGCGTGGAACACCATATTACTATATGGGTGATGAAATCGGTATGTCGAATATCAAATTCGATAATATCGAAGATTACAAAGATATTATGACCATTAACTGGTATGAGTTAACTAAAGCAGAAGGTGGTGACTTAGAACAGTTTATGGAATCTCATAAACTTTGTGCCCGTGATAATGCTCGTACACCAGTGCATTGGGATGACTCACCAAATGCCGGCTTCACCACAGGAGTGCCTTGGATCAAAGTCAATCCTAACTACACCGAGATAAATGTTGCTGCACAAGAACACGACCATGATTCAGAATTAAATTACTTTAGAGCATTAAATGCCTTGCGAAAAGAAAGTTTAACGATAATTTATGGTCGTTATGACTTATTGTTACCTGAACATGAAGATGTTTACGCTTATACGCGGACACTTGATGAGGAAATGGTGTTAGTATTACTAAACTTCTCAGCTAACGAGCATCGTTTAGAGCTCAATAAATTGGTAGCTCAAGACACAACTACTGCAAGTATATTATTAGATAACTATGCACATCATGCAGTGGCTTCAGAACTTGGTTATTTACGTGCTTATCAAGCACAGGTTATCAAACTATAATTCAGCTTTTTTAAAAAATCTTAGTAAAATAACTGCTACCAAATACAAATATCTTTGTTTATGCACTCAAGATATCTTGTATTTGGTAGTTTTTTTTGTAAGTCCTAATAATGTAGAGGAAGAAATAAGCGTAAATGGGAAAAGCAAGCCGAGTCAGAAAAACTAAATCATGCGCGCTTTGTACAAGAGTTTCTGAGGTATTGTTCCGAATTAAAATAAGTAATGAAGCTGCTTGGCAATTAGCTTGTAAAAGCTGCCAAATAAAACATAAAGAAACGGAAGGATATCAATATGGTGGGACCTGGAAAAATAGAAAAAGGAATTGAATAGTTTTTACTATTTAGGTCACAAAATGGCGGAGTGGACGGGACTCGAACCCGCGACCCCCGGCGTGACAGGCCGGTATTCTAACCAACTGAACTACCACTCCGCTACAGGGGCAAAGAATATATAATGGCGGAGCGGACGGGACTCGAACCCGCGACCCCCGGCGTGACAGGCCGGTATTCTAACCAACTGAACTACCGCTCCGGCGATTATATATCTTTAGGTGTAAAAGTGGCGGAGCGGACGGGACTCGAACCCGCGACCCCCGGCGTGACAGGCCGGTATTCTAACCAACTGAACTACCGCTCCACATTTTACTCGCTGTAAAGAATCTCTCTACAACGGGCGCAGATAATACGTTTTGCTTAGGTGTACGTCAACTCATTTTTATAGAAAAATAAGCATTTATTGTCGTTTGCGTAGAATATGAACAAAACTAACTGTTTGTATCAATCCAGTAGTGTAAATCCTTCACATTTTGCTACTTTATTAGCTAGCAATAAACCTCCAACTAGATTCAATTGAACAGGTTTTATAGCCAGTTCTCTTTTGGTCTCATAACGGTACTCTGCTGATACGAAAACACTCGGTTACTGTCGATACAAGCATTGACCTCCTGCTTGCTCGATAATGTCCAAACGGCTTTCGTGTTCAGCTAATTCAATGGCCGAGGCCTTAATTACTTTGAGTGGTTTTTGGGGTCGATTGATACGCATAATCTCACCTAAGGCATTTTGACTATCTTCACTGTTCTGATCTAAATGCAGAGATTCTTGACCACCTGTCATCAGTAAATACACATCTGCTAAAATTTCAGAATCGAGTAATGCCCCGTGCAAGTCACGATGTGAGTTATCGATACCATACTCTCGACATAACGCATCTAGGTTATTACGCTGTCCTGGCCGCATTTTCTTGGCTAATACTAATGTATCCAAGACAGTACAAATTTTCTCTGTGCGGGTTAACGCTGTGGCTGGATTACATGCGAATTCTAAATCCATAAAGCCCACATCAAACGGCGCATTATGGATAACCAGTTCAGCTCCAGCAATAAAATCAATAAAACCTTGAGCAATATCTCTAAATAGGGGCTTATCCGCTAAAAACTCATTCGTAATACCATGAACTGCTATCGCCTCAGGATCGATTTCTTGTTCAGGGTTGATGTAAACATGATAGTGATTACCGGTTAACTTTCGGTCGATCATTTCCACACAACCAATCTCAATAATCCGATGTCCAGACGTAAAGCGTTCCCCTGCTTCACGATTCATACCGGTTGTTTCTGTATCCAATATTATTTGGCGATGTCCTGTTACTACTTGCATGATGCACTACCTTTGTTTTACTTAAGCTTTGATACAATACAACAAAGTACCATACTTACAACTTTCAGCTGTGTTATTATTGTTAGTATATCAACAGTCTATTTTGAAAGTATAAAAAAGTGAAAAGAGTTGCAATATTCACCGACGGTAGTTGTTTAGGTAATCCTGGACCCGGAGGTTATGGAGCCGTATTAGAGTACCAAGGCCAACAAAAAACTTTAGCCGAAGGTTACTTTACAACAACGAATAATCGAATGGAGTTACTCGCTCCAATCAAAGCATTAGAAGCTTTAACAGAACACTGTGTAGTTGATTTAACCACTGATAGTCAATACGTCAAAAACGGAATCAATAGTTGGATCCATGGTTGGAAGAAAAATGGGTGGCGAACTAGTGCTCGTAAGCCCGTGAAAAATGCAGACCTATGGCAACTACTCGATACCGCCGTTCAACGTCATACTGTTCAATGGCACTGGGTCAAGGGACACTCTGGGCACCCGCAAAACGAACTATGTGATGACTTAGCCCGCGAGGCTGCTGAGCTTGCACAAGCTGGTACAGGTCAAGAAGATACAGGATACAATTCATAATGGCTGCAAAAATCATACTCCATCCGACCCGTGAAAAATCCTTATTAAGAAAGCACCCTTGGGTATTTAGTAAAGCGATTCATAGTACCGAAGGTCGAATGAAAAGCGGTGATACAGTTGACGTATATAGCTCTGAAAATATTTGGTTAGGTCGAGGTGCCTATTCTCCTGAGTCACAGATCAGAGTACGGATATGGACATTTAACGAAACTGAGACGATAGATAACGCTTTTTTTACACGTCGACTGCAGATTGCTCTAAGTGCCCGTCAACATGTAATTGACCAAGCCAATACCGATGCATTTCGTTTAGTCGCAGCTGAATCGGATGGCTTACCTGGTATCACTATCGATAAGTATGCAGACGTTTTAGTCTTGCAATTACTTTCTGCCGGCGCTGAAAAGCATCGGAGTAAAATTATTTGGTCATTAAATAAGTTATTACCTGAACATCGCATTTACGATCGAAGCGATGTTGATGTGCGTAAAAAAGAAGGGTTAGAGCCAATTTGCGGAGCGGTGCAAGGCGAAGTGTCTGCACCTATCACGATAACTGAAAATGATGTCAAAATCTTGGTCGATGTCGTTCACGGACACAAAACAGGCTTTTATCTAGATCAAAGAGATAATCGTTATATTGCAGCACAATATATGCATGGTGCTACTGTTTTGAATTGTTTTTCTTATACCGGTACATTTGCTAGTTATGCCCTGAGATATGGTGCTGCCCATGTGACTAATATTGATGTTTCACAACGCGCTCTAGATACCGCCAAAGAAAACATTCTCATCAATGATTTGAATGCTCATAACGCAACTTTTATAAAAGCGGATGTGTTTCAAGCTCTGCGTGATATGGCTGAAGCAGGTACAACTTATGACCATGTTATTTTAGATCCGCCTAAGTTTGTAGAGAGTAAAAACTCTCTCAATAGAGCTGCACGTGGATATAAGGATATTAACCTTTATGGTTTGAAGTGTATTAAACCAGGTGGGTATTTAAGTACATTTAGTTGTTCAGGACTTATGAGCAGTGAGTTGTTTCAAAAAATAGTTGCTGACGCTGCCTTAGATGCGGGACGTGAAGTGCGTATTATTAAAAGATATAGTCAAGCGGCTGACCACCCTGTCGCTTCCAACTATCCTGAAGGCTATTACTTAAAAGGTTTACTCTGCCAAGTTTTTTAAAACAGTATGTATCTGGGGATACAATTAATGTAAAAACAGAGCCGTATACTTAATGTTAACGGCTCGTCAATCGACTATGACTTAATCAATATACCTAATACTGTTGCAGTACTTGTTCGATTCTTTTCACAGATATGGGATATTTGGTTCCCAGTTGCTGAGCGAAAAACGAGACGCGTAATTCTTCTATCATCCATCTAACATTTGCTAATGCTTCAGGTATCGGCTGACCATGCTGAATATTATGGCATTTTTTGACCAAGGCAGCTTCAAGTTTCGCGATTTGCACTTGCTGCATACGATCTTTACTCGGGTCAATTTTTAGCTTTTCTACACGACGATTAAGCGCTTCTAAATACCGTTGCCAGTCATCTAAACGCGCCGCTCCCATCTCACTGACAAAATTTGCAAATATCAGTTGATCTAAGTGCGCCTTGATATGCCCTACTGCTTCCAGCATATTCAAAGGGATCGTGCCTTTAGTGGCTTTTTTTATAGCGTTAGCACACGTGAGACCTTTCTCAACTTTCGTTGTGATCGCCAATACTACTTCATTGATAGTCGCTCGTACTTGTTCACAACATGCAGAAAAATGGGCTTCTTCACGAATATCATGCCCTAATGTACTTTGATAATCATTGACAATAGCTGCTATTCCCGCCAATACACAGTCATCAATTAACTGTTGTACCTTGCCAAAAGGATTAAAATACAAACCTAGCTTAGCCTTATTTGGCAATTTTTCTTGGACGTATTTGAGCGGTGACGGAATAGTCAACTGAATCAAGCGATATAGTCCTTGTAAATGTGATGCTTGCGCCTCATGAGGCAAATCAAATATCTTGATAGAGACCGACTTTTTATCGGCTACCAAAGCAGGGAAACCTTGAATTGCAAAACCAGCTGTCTCATGTGTGAAGGTTTCTGGTAGTGCCCCAAAACTCCAAGTAGTGAGTTCTGATTGTTCCAATTCAGGTGTCGCCACTTCTTCTAACGATGCTTGGACTTTGTCCTGTAATTGAGCCTGGAGCACAACTAAATCTCTGCCATCAGCGATGATTTTATTCTGCTCATCTAAAATGGCATAACGCATCTGTAAGTGGGCCGGTAAAACAATCTCAGACCAATCATCTTCGGTTAGTTTTACCCCTGTCATTTTCGTCAGTTTCGTACTCAAAGCACTCGTTAGGGTAAGTGGTGCACCCTGCTCATTCGTATTATCAATATCCGCTAAGGCAGCTTGGGCAAAATCAGGCGCTGGTACGAAGTTTCGACGTAAACTCTTGGGTAATGCTTTGATCATCGCCACGGCTAATTCATGACGCAAACCTGGCACTAACCAATCAAATCCCACAGGTTTAATTTGATTCAACAATGCCACAGGGATATGCACAGTCACGCCATCATCTGCTGCGTTTGGATCAAATACATAACTCAAAGGCAAGGTAATAGGCCCTTGTTGCCATACTTCAGGATAGGCTGCTGTCGTAATACCTGTTGGCGATTTTTGTAGTAAAAATGCCTCGGTAAATTGCAGACGCTCAGCCGGACTCCCCGACTCCACTTGACCTTTATCACTCTTGGCATACCATTTACGAAAGCTCGCTTCACTATTGACCGACAGTGGAATAATTTCTTCGTAAAAATCCACTAACACATCTTCATTAATTAACAGGTCGCGGCGACGGGCTTTGTTTTCTAAACCTTGAATATATTCAACTTGCTCTTGGTTGGCGCGCAAGAAAGCATAATTGAGTTTAGTAAAACCGTTTACTAAACCTTCACGCAAAAATAATTCTCGGGCCACTAATGGTTCACGCTGAGAAATATGTACGACTCTTCTGGGAATGATCGGTAGACCAAATAATGTAACTTTTTCGTACGCCTGCGCAGCACCTTGTTTTTTTGACCAAAACGGTTCTGATAGATGACTTTGGGTTAAGTGTTTGCCAAGAGGTTCCAACCAATGTGGCTCAATCCTCGCCACTACACGCGCAAACAACTGAGAAGTTTCGACCAACTCAGCGGCCATAAACCATTTAGGTTTTTGTTTTGCCATTGGTGAACCAGGAAATATCATTAACTTACTATTGCGCGGTCCAAGGTACTCACGTTGCTTGTCAAACATTGCAATATGTGACAATAATCCTGTCGCCAGAGCTTTATGGATCCCTGCATAATCAGGCTCTTGCTCAGTATCTGACAAACTCATATCTTTACAGGCCTGTTTAACCTGAGAAATAATATCTTGCCATTCACGCATACGTAAATAGTGAATAAAATTCGTTTTACACCATTTGCGCAACTGATTATTCGTCAGAGATGACTGCATTTCCATAAATGCTTGATATAAATTATACATTGCTATGAAATCTGAATCTTTATCAGCAAAGGCTCTGTGCGCTTCATCTGCCTTTTCTTTTTTATCTTGTGGACGTTCTCGAGGGTCCTGAATCGATAAGCCAGCAGTAATAATTGTCACTTCATGTAATGCCAGATGTTCTGATGCAGCTAAAACCATCCGGGCATATCTCGGATCAATCGGTAATCGAGCTAATTGCTTACCCAAAGGTGTCAATGTTGCCCGTTGCCCTTTCACGTCAATCGCTTGAAGCTCTTGTAGTAAACGCATACCATCATTAATAAAACGCTGGTCAGGCGGCTGTACAAAAGGAAACTTTTGGATATCACCAAGGCCCAATGACAGCATTTGCAAAATAACGGAAGCAAGATTCGTACGTAAAATCTCTGGATCAGTAAACTCATCCCTTCCCACAAAGTCCTGTTCCTCATATAAACGAATACAAATACCATTAGCAACACGACCGCAGCGACCAGAACGTTGGTTAGCGGATGCTTGGGAAATGGCTTCAATAGGCAAGCGTTGGACCTTTGAACGATAAGAATATCGAGAAATACGCGCATAACCAGGATCAATAACATAGCGGATGCCAGGGACTGTTAATGATGTTTCTGCAACGTTAGTAGCAAGGATAATACGTTGACCGTTATGTGCTGCAAAAATCTTGTTTTGCTCTGCTGCTGATAGCCGCGCAAACAGAGGTATAACCTCGATGCCACGCCATTGCTGTTTTTGTAACAAGGTTTGCGTTTCTCTAATTTCTCTTTCACCACTGAGAAAGACTAGAATATCGCCGCGCTTTTCACTGCGTAGTTCATTGACAGCGCTAATCAAGCCCTCACCCATATCCATTTCTTCTTCACCATCAGACAATGGGCGATAACGGATCTCAACGGGATAAGTACGACCACTCACTGATATAATTGGCGCATTCGAAAAGTGTTTGGCAAATCTTTCTGGATCGATGGTAGCTGACGTAATGATCAGTTTTAAATCAGGTCTTTTAGGTAGTAGTTGCTTTAAATAACCCAATAGAAAATCAATATTTAGACTTCGTTCGTGAGCTTCATCAATGATGATCGTATCGTATTGGCTAAGATAGCGGTCATGCTGTATCTCCGCTAATAAAATACCATCGGTCATTAATTTAACTAAGGTATTATCGTTGGCCTTATCGGAAAAACGGATTTTAAAACCAATGGCTTCTCCTAGCGGAGTCTCACACTCTTCTGCAATCCTTGTGGCTACAGATCGTGCCGCGAGTCGTCTGGGCTGAGTATGAGCAATAAGGCCATGGATACCACGTCCTAACTCCATACACATTTTGGGTAATTGAGTGGTTTTCCCTGAACCCGTTTCCCCAGCAATGATTACGACCTGATGATTTGCAATGGCTTCTTTAATTTCGACGCGATTGGCACTGACTGGCAGTTCTGGGTAAGCAATTTTAGGTAATTTAGCTGCACGCGCTTGCGCTTTATAAATTGAGCGTTGTAAGCGCTGTAATAATTTTTCTAGAGCTTGTGCCTCAGGTGCTTTTTGACAACGTTGCCAAGCCTTTTGTAAGAAAAAGCGATCGGCTAGCATGCAACTTTTTAGTAAGCGATGAAAGTATTGTTTATCGCTAATCGCTTGAACAGTAATGGTTTCAATCGATACCTTGTGTACATTAGGACTATCATTATTTACTTGCGCGACACCAGGCATTAACGGTAGATCCTAATAGTTTTATTGCCTTGAGTATCGATACTTGCTCGATACATACCTTCAGTATTAAATGGCATTGCAATATTACCTTTGGCATCAATAGCTATTACCCCCCCCATGCCAGATACATCTAACAATACTTTATTAATGACGGTATCTGCTGCTTCGGCTAATGATATTCTTCCATATGCCATACGCTGGCAAATATCACTAGCAACTTGATACCGAATAAAATATTCACCATGACCGGTGGCAGATACCGCGCACGAGTTATTATCAGCAAAAGTACCTGCACCGATAACAGGTGAGTCTCCGATCCGTCCGTAGCGCTTTGCGGTCATACCGCCAGTAGAAGTGCCAGCAACTAAGTTACCTTGTTGGTCCAAAACCACAGCACCAACTGTACCGAATTTGTAATCTTGGAATTCAAGTAATGCGCTTTGTTCTTGTTCAATCACTGCTTTTGCCTTGAGTAGTGCTTTCAAGCGACGTTCAGTATTAAACGTAGTATTTGGCACCAAAGCCAAACCTTGCTCTTGAGCAAATACTTCTGCCCCAGTACCACTTAACATAACATGTACAGAGTTATTCATCACCGCTTGTGCTGCCGCAATAGGACTGGCGATGGTTTTCACTCCAGCCACAGCGCCAGCAGTGCGATTTCTACCATGCATGATAGATGCATCTAACTCATGCTCTCCAGCATAAGTATACACAGCGCCCTTACCCGCATTGAACAAAGGAGAATCTTCTAGTATTTGAATAGCAGCAATAACAGCATATTGACCATCTTTACCTTGATCCAATAAAGCGTAACCAGCTTGCAGTGCCTCGTTGAGTTTTGCCCGGTATGCCGCATCCTGTGCAGGAGTTAAATTGGCTTTAGTAATCGTTCCGGCACCGCCATGAATAGCTATGGCAATGGGTGCATTACGCTCTTTGGATAGAGATGCCTCAGGTGTTGCATTTGCTACACCCCAAAAGACCAATGGAGCAAAAAGTACAGGTAGTAACCATGTTCTGCTAAGAAAATTCAATGATAAGAGACGCATATATATTCTCACTGTCGTATAAATACCATACAAGCTAGAATTTACTTGGATGTTTGAGTGTTTTTTATATACGTATTATAGCAAAAAATGACTCATTTTTCAGTGAGTGTTTTTCAAAAATCTATGGTTTTTAAACTTACCGACTAATTGAACAGACTACTCTAGGCAGTACATACTAGATTATTCTTTCGGAAAGGTTGTATTAAGAACATTTTTTCTATTTCTTGCTCACTAATAGGGACTGAATAGAAATAGCCCTGGACATAATCACAATTAGCCGCTTCTATTTTTTCGAAAGTACCTTGTGTTTCCACACCTTCTGCAACAACATTAACATTCATGCCATGGCATGTTTTTATAAGGTTTTCAACTATCATTTGTGTACCTAGGTTAAACTCAATGTCATCGAGCATTGCCTTGTCTATTTTCAAAATATCCACTGGTAACTTGCTCAAATAAGCAAAGGAAGAATAGCCTACTCCAAAGTCATCGATCGCTATTTGTAAACCTAAGGTCTTTAACGCATGCAAGGTTTTGGAAGTAACAGCGAGATTCTTGATTAAGGCAGTTTCTGTTACTTCAATAATTAGATGTTTAGCATCTACTTGGTATTTTTCTAAAGTGCTTTTGATCGTGTCAACAATTTTCAAATTCATTAGTTGATTAGCTGAAACATTAATAGAAAGACTCTTAAACTCTTGACACACATGGGTAAACCTAGCGATAGCTTTTATACCATGTTCAATCACCCAATCACCGATATCGTTAATTTGACCATCAGCTTCTGCGATCTCGATAAATTCAGTTGGAGTAATCCAACCTAAATCCTGATGATACCAACGAAGTAATATTTCAGCATATCCCACTAAACCATCACTTAATTTTACCTTCGGCTGAAAAACTAAAGAAAATTGATTCATTTTAACTGCTTTATGAATGCTTGATTTTATAGTTAGACGTCTTTTCTTTGCCTCCAAATAATGATTATTTAAACTTACAAACTGCTCTTGACTAGTCAATACCTCTGATGCATCTTGAAGAGTCTCGAAAAGATTATGAGTCGAAACGTTAAAATCTGCAGAGCAAATAAAACTTCCTGCTAAATCAATACTAGCTTCTTCCATTTTTAACCAAAGAGCATTTAATTCAGAATACAGAACATGCGTCATAAAATGACGTGCTTCACTTACTGTATGAACTGGAAGTAATAAGAGCATTTCGTTGGGATGAATGTTAAAGACTTTACATGCAGGCGTTTGTGACAATATCGAAGATGCAATTCGCGGCAGGACATCTGATGTTCTTACATTTGCATCTTTTAAATCAAAAACATTATTTATCTTTACATAAGCTAGGCTAAATATCTTATTCTCATGTTGCAAAACCTTAACCGCACTCAGCATTTCTTTTACGTGTGAAGTTGCTAATTCGTTGAGTTTTTGTTTCTGTTCCAAATTGTAAGCGAAGGCCGAATTAACTTCTTCTATTAGCTTTGTGTTATCCCAAGGCTTAGTCAAGAATTTGTAAGCAACACCTTCATTCAGAATACTTAGTACTGAATCAAAATCAGTGTAACCACTAATGATTAAACACGTAATCTCAGGGTAAGTCTGTTTTACAAAACTCAGTAGCTCGCCACCGTTCATTTCTGGCATGCGAAAATCAGATAACACAAGATCCACGTGTGTATCAGACAAGATTAATTGAGCTTCATAGCCACTGTTTGCTGTATGGACATCATAGCCAGCTTGCCTAAACAAGCGACGCATCGACTTTAATATATTAATTTCATCATCAACTACTAAGAGTGATGGTTTTGCCATAATGTCGGACATATTGTTCATCATTGTCTAAAAAATATTGAAAAAGGCTCTCTTAGTAACGCCTTATTCAAATGAATCAACCTATGTAAGGTTTATTAGAACTAAGACGCCTAATGATGTTATCGCCCCTAAAGAGCAAATCCTTTAGTTTATTTACACATTATGTCATTGAAAAATCATTATAGTATTATATCTACCTGTTTTTTTTGCTGAAGTAACGAAGAAAAACTTAAACTATTATTTAACTTATCCCATTGCCATTGGGTGTTATCAACACTTTTACCATCAATAATAACGCGCTCAGGTAAGTCCTTCACCCCGTAAATTGTATGGTGGATTATTCTTTGTTCTGGTACACCCGCATAACTTCCCTTTACAGTGAACAGTAAAGATAAGGCTTTGTCGCGTTGAGCTGCAGACATAACAATACTCTGATATTCGCCTGAACCCAACGTTTGTGGAGTGCTGCCATCATCCTCATACATCACGTAAGTACTTTCTGCTACCGAAGCATCCGCATAATAAGCAATATTTAAACTTTTTGTATTGTAAGCTTTCAAATGTTGTTTAGGAGTCACTGATGGTACAAAGCTGCCAGCTTTGACCATGAGGGGAATATTTCCAACAGGTGCAGCAACTGTAACAATTTCTTCTCCATTCCATTTTTGTTTTTGCCAATAGTCAAACCAAACACCTTGCGGTAACGCAATCGTTTGTTCAGTCACCCCTGCTTGTTTAACCGGAACAACTAAAAACGCATCACCCCACATATAATGTTTAGAATCGGTGAATCTTGATGCATCTAAGAAACTTACCGGACGTGCCAAAGGTACTCCTGTTATACTGTTTTCCAGTGATAAGGAGTAATTATAAGGGGTAAGTGCATAACGTAATTTGATAATATCGCGTGCTGTATCCATCACTTCCTTGCCGTGAAAAACCGGTTCTGGTGCTATATTATCTTGAGCATGCGGACGGAACACAGGCGTAAAAGCACCGAACTCAAGCCAGCGTAAATACAACTCTGCATCAAATTTATCGCCACCGGCAAACCCCCCTAAATCTGAGTGAGTATATGCCACACCAAATGTCGACATTTGTAACATTAGTTCGACCTGACCTTGCAATCCACCCCATGAACGAGAAACATCTCCTGTCCATGGGATCATGCCGTAGCGCTGTGAACCCAAGAAACCACTACGCATCATAATAAATGGACGTAATTCAGGTTGAATTTTGACTTGATGTTCATAGAGAATCTTTGCCCATTGGTGCCCATACGCATTGTGGACTTCATCAGCACCAACTAAGCGCCCATTTAAATTGTGAATAGCTGAAGCAGGATGCACTTCGGGCTCTCCTAAATCGCCCCACCAGCCACTTACACCTTGTTCGGCCAAGCGTGCATAAAAATCTAAAAACCAGTTTGCTGCATCTGAGTTAAATACATCCACTAAACCTGTGTTACCAAAGTAAAAATCAAACGTTTCAGCTACACCATTCTTATTAGTTGCTAAAGCGTTATTGGAAACTGCATTAGTCCATTGCTTTGATGTTGATAGAATAAAGGGCTCAGTTATTAAAACTGTACTCACACCTTGAGCGGTCAATGTCTCGATCATACTTTCCGGCTCTGGGAAATTCGGTGTATACCAATCCAAATTTCCCATATGGCCTTTGATGTCAGGGCCAAACCAAAACAGATCTAAAACAATGGCGTCTAGTGGAATATCGTTATCAATAAAAGCTTGAGCGGTTGCCAGCGTTTGTGCCTGGGTTTTATAACCAAAACGAGAAGCAAAGTTACCCAAAGCCCAACGCGGTAATAAAGGCTGTTTACCCGTTACCTCTGCAATATTTTGACTGACTCGTTGCAATGAATTACCTAATACAACGACATAAGAGGTCCTGCCTCCTGTCGCATTAAAACGTAATTCATCCGCAACAGTATGACCAATATCGAGTTCACCACTGGCACTGTTATCAAACAAAATTGCATAACGCTGCTCTGATAACACTGCTGATAAACCAAAATACATTTGCTTAGATTCAGTTGTGTATCCGTAATGAGCTTTATTATACAGGGGCATTTTGTGACCACGACGATCCATGCCAAGGAGACGTTGACCTCCCCCATATAGTTTTTCATCAGCGTCTAAATAAAATGAAAAGCCTAACTCATCACTGGTCTCAAGCAATCCAGACTTTTCACTTACCACTTCTTTACCCGAATAATAAAAAGCTAAGCGGCCGGTGGCTTTATCAACATGAATGGCTTGTTCGGCATGGGTAATAGTTAACAAAGAGAGACTCTCTGTAACAGTTACTGGTAATGCTTGTTGGGGGTAAGCTAAAGCAAAACTGGGTATTTGAACTTGCCCATCACGTTTGTAATCAACCACAAAAGATTCGCCATCTTGGCGTTTAATCTCAACCTCACCTTGCGTGGTTTGTAAAGTAACTACATGTTTCTCAACAGAAAACGCGTCCAATTTAGCATGCAGGCTGTGACTTACAAACGCTAGCACAAACAATGGCAAAGCTCTCATCATATATTTTTTCATGCGTCTAATGCCTTATTTGTTTAGTACTAACACTGTAGAACTCAATGGTGCTAAATTCACTGAAAATGATGCACCATCCGCATTAATGTTAAGTTGACTACTGTGGTCTTCTAAAATATCTCGCAGAGCATACTCACCAGCACTTAAGCCCAAACTATTAATTAAAGTAGCAGGTAAACTAAGCTCTGTAGCTAGTGACGTATCCTCAGCAAAATTACTCACTACAAGCATTAGATTTTCTGCGTCATGCCGTGCAAATGCAAAGTGTAATGCTCCATAGGCGTCGTTTTGAGTATTTATAGCGTGCAGTGAGGTGTATTGGGCACCCATTAATGGATGGAATGCAGCAATATCCATTAACTTGACATAGTATTCACGTAATGAGCGCTCTGGCGCATTGAGTTGACCTCCATCAAACTCACCATCATTCATCCAGCGTTGATGAGCTGGTACGCCAATATAATCAAAGATCGAAGTCCGAGATGGATCGCCAAAACCTGGCTCTTCAGAACCATCTTCCCCAACTTCTTGACCAAAGTACAACATAGTTGGTGAGCGTGAGATAAGTGCAGAAACAACCATTGCAGGTTTACCTTTAGCGGCATCACCTGCAAACTCAGGAGCTGCAATACGTTGTTCATCGTGATTTTCTAGAAAATGTAACATGTGATCTGCAATATCCGCGATGTTAGCTTGCACTTGCTCTAAACTCTGAGCATCACCATGTCCTTGCATGACAGCTTTTAAGCTGTCGTAAAAATCCACCTTATCATAGAGATAGTCCATTTTACCCAGCTGTATATAGTTGCGGAATTGTTTAGGGTTATACACTTCAGCCAGTAAAAACGCATCCGGATATTGGACTTTAATAGACGAATTCAAAAACGACCAAAACTCTACTGGGACCATTTCAGCCATATCATAACGAAAACCATCAACGCCCATAGCTAACCAATAATGCACAATATCGTGAAACTTGTACCATGAATCGGGTAAATCTTTATCCAACCAAAAAGCATGGTGCTCTGCTACACTCAAGTCTCTGTAAGCTTCTGGTAAAACTGGAAAATCATAACTACCGTCTGGGCGAACACCATAGTTAACTTTAACTGTTTCGTACCAATCATGCATATTAGGTTGCGCTAAACGAGAACCATTCCCGGTCCATTTAGCAGGACTTTCAGTAAATTGATTATCCAACAATGGGGCGGAATCTCCCCCTAGTGGACGATATCCATCAGCTGACTCAGGCACGCGAAAATCTTCATCAGGTATATAATAGAAATTATTATCGCGAGCGTATTCGACAGAAGTATCATCTTGCTCACCAAAATCTGCTACGCCTTCGGGACGAGAAGTAGACTCATAGGCGCGTGCGACATGATTGGGTACAATATCAATGATGACTTTCATTCCTTGCGCATGAGTTCGCGCGATAAGGGCTTTAAACTCGGCTAAACGTGCTGCAGGGTCATCTGCCAAATCAGGATTCACATTATAGTAATCCTTTACCGCATAAGGCGAACCGGCACGTCCTTTTATCACATCAGGATCATCTAAGCTGATGCCATAGGTACTATAATCATTGACGAGTGCGTGATGAGGTACACCGGTGTACCAAATATGACTCACACCTAATTCTTTTATTCCTGCTAATGCAGTTGGCGTAAAATCAGAAAATTTGCCTACACCATTTTCAGCAAGTGTTCCCCACGGTTTGTTGGTCGTATTCGTATTACCGAATAAGCGCGTAAAAACTTGGTAGACTACTGGTTTCACATGTGGCTTAGATACCATATCAAAGGCCATACTGGTGTCTCCTTGATTAGCTGGGACTGATTTAGTGCTAGGACCAGGCTGACATGCTTGGAGGAGTGAAAGTGTACTCAATGCACCGACAAAAAGTGCGGTTAAAGTAAATGTCTTCATCTTATAAACTCTTATCTTTAATACTTTTTATATACTACCTTGTTTTTTATAATCAAAGTATTGCATACGTTTTCAATACGCTTGAGCAAAAAAGCTTATTAAAATAATGTGTAGATAAAGGTAGCTAGTGACGATTGCTGTGTAGCGACGACAATCCCACCAAGCAAAACTAAAAAGACAAAAATGGGAAGTAACCAAATCTTCTTTCGAACTTTTAAAAATTCCCATAAATCCTGTAAAAATTCTTGCATTTGTGTGTCTCCGAGTGACATGTGGCCAATGAATGTTTTTATAATTAAACCCAAGCCTGACAGCTAAAGTTTATTTAAAAGGGTTGGCGAAGACGTTCCTTAGTGAGAACGTCTTCGCGTTTACGGTAATAGGATCCATCAATAAGCTCTGCTTTTTTTTGGTAATCTAATTTACCGAGGGCCTGTAAAATCAAACCCAAAGGGACAAAAACCATAAAATAAAACAGACCTAAAAGGATATATGTATTGGTGTAACTCAGAATACTGGCAAGGACCATCCAAATTCGGTAGACCGGATAGACTGCGGGGGTATAAATCCAGCCAAAACTCAGCAAATATAGGATTGGTACAATGGGCCAAAATGGTATTGGGTGGGCCAATAGCCAGGGTAAAAATCCCATAAAAATCAAACCAAAGAACAGGCTAAATTGCCAACAAAAATTGCGTAACACTGGAATATTGTCTGGAGCAACAACAGGTAATGCCATATGTTGCCACAGTGTTTTCATCATAATTTTAATCTTTTGCAAAAGTGACCTCTCGTGCTTTATTTTTTGCCTCTTCAGGCATATCAGATTTATCTAAAACAATATTTTCCATTACGAGATAATCCATTTCTGTCGCCAAAAAACACCTTATCGCATCATATGGGGTACATACTGGAGGCTCCCCTCTCACGTTAAAGGAGGTATTGATAAGTAAAGGGACACCAGTGCGGAGTTGAAACTCTGTAAGTAAACTATGAATAGCTTGTTCTGCTGTTACTGTCTGAACGCGTGCAGAATAATCAATATGGGTGACCGCAGGAATATACGAGCGAGTTTGGTTAATTTTATGCTGCATTTGGTCGATAAAATCTGTCGCAGTTAGTGAGCTATCCGGTCTTTGGGAGTGCAAAATAGCTTCTGCAATTTGCTCCTTGGAACGACACAAGTGTTGTGTTTGAACTTGAGCGACCTGTAACATGTAAGGACTATGTTCGATGTCTACAAACCAGTCTTGTACGTATTCTTGCAAGACAATCGGGGCAAATGGTCGGAATGACTCTCTTTGTTTGATTTTTAAATTCATGGTCTGTTGCATGTGTGCAGAACGAGGATCACCTAAAATGCTGCGATTCCCAAGTGCTCTAGGTCCAAACTCCATTCGACCTTGAAACCACCCTATAACAGCCTCTTTAGTCAACCATGTAACAGTCTGTGGTAGCAATTCAGCAGTAGAAAACTCAGTATATGTAATCCCCCACTCAGAGCAGGCAGCTATAATATCCTTATGGCTAAACTCTGGACCAAGATAACTGTGCTGCATCGCATCACTTGTCTCGAGTACTCGCTCGCCTAATTCCCAACGATAAGTATATTCCAAAGCAGCACCCAAAGCACCACCAGCGTCCCCAGCTGCGGGTTGGATCCAAATATCCTTAAACCCAGCTTCTCTAGCAATACGGCCATTAGCAACACAATTTAAAGCAACACCACCGGCTAAACATAAATAATCGGCTTGCGTGGTTTGCTTTAGATGTTGGGCAATTTTTAATACGACTTCTTCAATGACAACTTGGATAGATGCTGCGAGATCCATTTGTACCTGTGTCACTGGGCTATCATGAGGTAAAACCGGTGTCGAAAATAAATTACAAAACGCTTTATTGACCATGGTTTTACCCACAGAAAAATCGAAATAATCAAGGTTTAAAGCAAAACTTCCGTCTTCAGCTACATCAATTAAATGGCGGTAAATAATATCCTTGTATACAGGTTTACCATAAGGTGCTAAACCCATTAGTTTATATTCACCAGCATTGACTTTAAAGCCACAATAATAGGTAAAAGCGGAATATAAAAGCCCTAAGGAGTGAGGAAAATTGATTTCCCAAAGTGGCGTCAGTGTATCTATATGCCCCAACCAGGCACTTGTCGTTGCCCATTCCCCTACGCCATCCAAACACAACACGACAGCAAACTTGAAAGGGGAAGGATAAAAAGCAGATGCTGCGTGTGAAAGATGGTGCTCGCTAAATGCTATTGGAGGTAACATAGCATGCAAGTCTTTATCTGACAGTCCATTATCTAGACTTAATATATGCCGACACTCACGCCGCAGTAATTGCTTAAAGTACAGTTTTTCTTTCAACCAAATGGGCATTGCGCGCGCAAACGACAAGAAACCTTTGGGCGCATGCGCAAGATAGGTTTCTAATAAACGTTCAAATTTCAATAACGGCTTATCATAAAAAACAATGGCTGAGCATTGATCTAAGGAAATTCTGGCTTGCGCTAAGCAGTATAAAATTGACTGAGTTGGGAAACTCGGATCGTGTTTTTTGCGTGTAAAACGCTCTTCCTGAGCCGCGGCTATGATTTTGCCATTGAGTAGTAATGCAGCCGCACTATCATGATATAGGGCAGATATCCCTAAAACGTAATTATTGGACATATGGGCACTTGCTTTCGTTGCTCATAAAAGCAACGCTCTTTTATTTTTATGTTTTAATTGTGCCATAAAAACTAAACAAACGTGAATAATTGTTGCGAAATTGTTATCAGGATTTTATTCTAAACCAATTGTTACTATAAAAAGACGTTATGACTGTAAAACGTATTAGCTTTTACGCCATTGCTTTGGCACTTCCTATCATCTTATTATGTGCTTTGGAAGGGACTTTACGTCTTCTTTTTGATGACCAATATGAACCCCTTTTTATTCCCGTAGAACAACATTCAGAATACATCCAACCCAATCCTAAAGTCATTCAACGTTATTTTCCCAGTCCAGAATTAGCCCCACAAGTTGCTCCGGACACCCACTACTTTTTAGCTAAAAAACCACTAGATACTACCCGAGTTGTTATTTTAGGGGGCTCTAGTGCGGCCGGTTTCCCTTATGGCCGTTTTGGTTCACCATCGGGTTTTATGCAACAACGTATTCACGGCCTTTACCCTGAACAAAATATTGAATTTATTTCTGTCGCAATGTCATCTATTAATAGTTATATGCTTAGAGATTTTATTCCTGAGATATTAGAAATTGAGCCTGATGCCATATATATATACGCAGGTCATAATGAATATCTTGGCGTCATGGGAGTGGGTTCGCGGTTTAGTGGACTGGGTTCGCACACGTTAAACTTACTTTATTTATCGTTAAAAGAGTGGCGTTTAGTTCAGGTTTTACAAGCTCTACTAATGCAATTCCAACTCACTGATGCATTAGACCAAGTAGAAAGAAGTTCACGCACGGTGATGGCTAGCGTCGCCAAAAACGCCAATATTCCTTATCAGAGCGTTGTCTTTGAGCAAGGTAAACAACAATTTTCTGATAACCTGCATGCTATACTAGGTGAGTTTGAGGAGCAGAAAATACCTGTATTTCTATCTACTATTGCCAGTAACTTAGCACAGCAGCCTCCATTTGCTGCACCTTATATTCTTCCCGAAGCGCTACAAAAAGAACTGGAGAATGCACAAAAACAAAGAGATATCACCGCTCTCCAAAAGTTCTACCATGCTCATCCATACCATCCACAGACAAATTTTGCACTTGGTATAGCTCTGCGCCAGGTCAACCCAGTACGAGCTAAACAGCTTTTAGCATCTGCTAGAGACTATGATAGTTTGCGGTTTCGGGCGCCGTCTGTATTCAACACAATCATAGAACAACAAAGTCAAAATTATGCGCATGTACACCTAGTTGAAGGGGAGAAGATCCTTGCACAAGCAAGTCCTTTCAATATTATAGATAACACTTTGATGCTGGAACACTTACACCCCAATACTCGGGGTTATTTTCTTCTCGCAGAGAGTGCAATTGCGAAGATGCAAGAAGTTGGCTTATTTCAAGCTCGATCCTCTTCTCAAAAAACTAATAAGACTGACATAAATTTCGTTAGCACTACAGAGCCAATTAGCAATCACAACGACTTGAGCCAAGATAATTTTGACAATAATACCAACAAAACGACGCATGCAAGAAATAATACATACGTTGATAAAGGAGTCTTAAAAAGAACACAAGAACTGACTTGGCAACATGCATGGGTATCTGAGGCAGACAATTACGTAGCGCACACAAAAATTAACCGTTTACTGGCAGATTATCCGTTTGTTTCAGAACCACAGGTACCAATCTCAATTCCGGCGCAGACAAGGTTACAAAAAATAGGACAACAACGTCTTAAGGATGGACAATGGTTAGCTCAACAACAAGCCGTACTTAATCATTTCATGACTGAAGAAGACTTTTTGCCTGCAGCAAATGCTGCTGCGAGTATGGCTACTGCCCTACCTTATAGTACTGAACTAGCCTGGCAAACAGCGCAACTCTATCGGGCGGCAAAGAGCTTGGATTATGCCCATTATTTTATTCGCAAAGCACATTCTTTAACACCAAAGAATCCTCAGATAATCATGGATTATGCCCACATTTTATTTAATAAACAGTTATTTAAACAAGCATTACAACTGCTAAAAAAAGTCGCAAAGATGCAACCAAACAACACCCAAATACAGCAGTATATTAAACAAGTGCAACGTACTATGGAAAATCAATCATGAAAATCTGGCTGTTCAGAAGTATTGCCGTACTTATTCCTCTGGTTTTTATCCTTGTACTAGAGTTCAGTCTGCGCTTAGTCAATTATGGTGAGGAATACCCACTGTTTATTAGTAATCCAACCCATCCTGATTACGTACTTCCTCGCCCAGACATTGTAAAAAGATATTTTAATGAGGTAGAACAAACACCACGGGTTTCCATGGAAGCTAATTTCTTTTTGGCCGAAAAACCTGAAAACGGATTACGTATTTTTGTGCAGGGAGGTTCAACAGCTGCAGGTTATCCTTATGGCTTAGGCGCTTCACTTGCGGGTATGGTAGAACATCGCATCAGGGCAACACACCCAACTCGATATGTAGAAGTCATCAATACTGCAATGTCCGCAGTAAACTCTTATACCTTGCTAGATTTTGCAGATGAAATCATCGATCAAGACCCAGATGCGATATTTATTTATGCCGGTCATAATGAATATTTAGGGATCCTAGGTGTCGGATCTAACTATTCCATTACCGCCTCAAACACGACAACCTTATGGTTTTTAAAACTTAAAGAGTTACGTATATTTCAGCTGATGCAGGCGATGTATTCTCACGTCAAACAACTCAAAACCTCGCCCACTTCTTCTTCGTCAGATGATGCATCTTCATCATCAAGAACGTTAATGTCTCAAGTGGCAAAAGAAAAGGAGATCGCGCTTGATAGCGATATATTTACTGCGGGTATTGAACAATTCACCCAGAATATGAGACTTCTTTTAGATAAGTATGCAGCGGCAAATATTCCTGTTTATATCTCAACATTAGCCAGTAACGAATTGGATCACCCTCCCTTTAGCAGTTCACCTGCAGACCAAGAACTACAAGGAAAACTGACCCAATTAACCCAAAATATAAAAAACTATCAACAAGACACTTTATTGCTTGAGTTAGATTTAATTCATAAGCAAATTCAACAAAGTCATAGTGCCGACTTACATTTCGAACTTGGCCGTTTATGCGCTAGCGTTAAACATATTAGTTGTGCCAAAAAAGCTTTATTGGACGCTAAAGAGTTAGATAATTTACGCTTTAGAGCACCACAAGCTATCAATACAATCATTAGGCAATTAGCTTCGCGTCAAGGGGTAACATTAGTCGATACTGAAAACCAAATGCGCCAGCGTAGTCCGCTAGGGCTAATTGGTAGAAATGTTATGTTAGAACACCTTCACCCCAATATATCTGGTTATTTTGTGCTAGCAAATGCATTTTACGAGCAGTATTTTACAGCCCAAAAAAATATCCCAAATACGGTTTATGTTTCTGCGGATACAGCCTGGCAAAGGCGCCCTATCATTCCAAGTGAAGAATACATTGGCTTTGCGGATATCTTAGCATTAACCTCTGATTACCCATTTAGCCCTTTCCCAAAACCAGTTGTATTGCCCAAACCACAAAATTGGGAAGCTAGTCTAGGTCTAGAAAAAGTCCAAAAGAAGATCGATTGGCTCACGATGCAACGCAAGGCATTGGCTCAATATAAAACAGAAAAAAATTTCCCTATGGTTCTCAAGACTCAACAAATTATTGCTGATGCATTACCACACGACCCAGTAGAAAATCTTCGCAGCGCAAAAAACATGCATCAAGTGAAACGCATACCCGAAGCGTTGTATTATTATCAAAGAGCACAAAGAGCAGGCACAATGAATATTGATACCGTTATCAAGCGTTTAGCACAACAAGTCAAAAGCATGCCTTAAATACAAACGTTATATGTCGATATCATTAAAGGTGTGTTAAATTTGCGCTGAACTGCACAAAGAGCCTTCAAGTCACATAAAAATCAAGGAAGAGTTATGACGATTGCGCGTATCCCCAGCCTATGCTTTATTGTTGTTATCGCACTGTTAAGTGCACGCAATGTTTGGGCCGAGACAGTCCACTTTACGGTGCAAACCAGTACTGCTCAAACAATATATATTATCGGTGATACCCCACCACTTGATATGTCCAAACCTTTGCAAATGCTTAGCGATAAACAGCGCAAGCAACACAAAATCTCTCTCTGGTTCAATCAATCCCCGGCAGAAATAAAGTTCTTGTTTACGACTGCAGACAAACAAGAACCTCTGAAAAGTTTACGCACGCTAAAAGTAAGTCAGGCAACTACATATTCAAAACATACTTTTGCAGTACCAGATGCATTAAATGATGATAGCATGCCATTCCTAACACCTGCGCAATTACAAGATGATTTAAAGGTCCTAGAACAGGCCCTAGATACTTTACATCCAGGTTTATATCGTTATCAAAACGAAGTTCAGTGGCAGCAAAAACTCAGACAAACACAAACCACATTTGGCCAAGCGCAACCATTGAGTACTGTGTTTAGTGAATTGGCTCAATTGTTGACCCAATTGCAATGCGGTCATACCTACCTGAATCCACTCAATCAAAGTGCTATAGTGGAACAGCTCTTATTAGGCCCAGCAAATAAATTACCATTGTCTTTCACCCAAATTAATAAACGTTGGTACATTACACACAATTATTCTAATAAATCCTTGTTAAAACCCGGTACAGAGATAAAAAGTATTAATGGTCAAAATGTTGCCCTGCTCTCGCAAAAATTGTTGAGTTACATGCGTGGCGATGGTGCTAATACCGCTCAAAAACAAACTGAATTGACTTTGACGAATAGAACCGGGTTACAACCATTTGATGTGTATTTCCCGTTCATTGATAAGCAAACAAGTAGCACTGATCGTGCAGGCTATAAACTCGAAGTAATATTAGCTAATACCAGCCGTCCCTTGTTCATCGATGTACCAGGTTTAACGCTTTTAGAAAGAGAAGAAAAAATAGTCGCCAATACTCCAATAACACAAACCTGGTCATTTGCGCTTACTCCCAGCAATGTTGGAATGATGACTCTACCGACTTTTGCGACCTACAATATGGATTTTTCTTGGCGACAATTTTATGCCGATAGTTTTGCCAAGTTAAAAGCTGCAAATGTATCAGAGCTGATTATTGATATCCGCGGTAACACAGGTGGATTAGATGAAGTCAGCGAGTACTTAGCGCGTTATCTGAATCTTGGAAAACAGTTCGACAATATGTATTACACCCCGATTATTAAATACCAGAATGTACCTAATAATCTACAGGAACATTTGCGAACTTGGGACCAAAGATTCTTTAAACCTGAAGGCTATACCCGCGAAATCAGCACAGATTTTGTGACGGGTTATACTAAATCAACAGAACAGCAAACATCATCAGAACCATTTATACCAACTGATTCGATATATAATGGCAAGATCCACCTATTAGTAAACGGTTCCAATGCCTCTAGCTCATTCTTTTTAACTCAAGCGTTAGCGGCTAATGAGCGAGTCAATGTAGTTGGCTCTATGACAGGAGGGAATCAAAAAGGTATTAATGGTGGAGGCATGTTCTTTTTAACATTGCCAAATAGTCAGATTGTGGTCGATGTCCCTCTCTTTGCATACACTCCTAAGCAGCAACCTTTAAATGAAACCCCCAACGCTGGTATCACGCCTAATATTTTAGATGCGCCAACGATAGAAGATGTCATCTTACAAAGAGATGGTGTACTAGAAAGGTTATTAGATAATTTGGAGTAATAGAATGGCAATTTTGACGAATGACATTCTTTAAAATATGGGCGCAAAACATGTCATAAATTAACAATGAAAACTTGCTTTAATCAGGATTATTAACAAGTTGAAGCAGTGCTATATAAAAAGTCAATCTTGCTATTGGCTCAAACTATAAAGCTAACTTCTCCTTCACTAACAGGTGCTTTCTGGCCACCAACTTCAGCTTTCTTTAAGCTTATCGGCATATGCAGCAGCCTTCTATTTCTCTATAGCTAATAAACTACCAGCATCTGGCATGGTTTCGTTCGCTTTTTGAC
>Ga0209962_1000088_pt1 | contig 27472 bp, 27 predicted proteins | sample SalPonA_C_H2O_MG_FD_185722 | JGI IMG/M metagenome (GOLD analysis project Ga0209962, IMG submission 185722) | Water microbial communities from South San Francisco under conditions of wetland restoration - Salt Pond MetaG R2A_C_H2O_MG (SPAdes)... | ecosystem: Environmental > Aquatic > Non-marine... | reverse complement strand
CGCGTACTGACCCCCTGACCGAAGTTAAAGCCACGGTCTGATGAGGCTAGCGTGCGTGTCGCGCTACCGTTGATAAGCGTAAGAGGCTGCATAGGTACGTGGGTGAGTTGAGAGAGCTCCCTCAACTCACCCGTTCAGTTATATACGGTTGAACACCAACGTTCCGTTGGTACCGCCAAAACCGAATGAGTTGGAGATAGCCGCCTCAAGCTTTGCCTGCTGCGCTTCATGCGCAACATAGTTCAGGTCACAGCCTTCAGATGGATTATCAAGGTTGATAGTTGGCGGGGCCACCTGGTCGCGCAGGGCTAGCACACAGAACGCCGCCTCAACTGAACCGGCAGCACCCAACAGGTGCCCGATCATCGACTTAGTTGAGCTCATGCGTACAGACTTCGCTGCATCACCCAAGACTCGCTTCGCTGCATTCGATTCAGCAATATCCCCAGCCGGCGTGGAGGTGCCGTGGGCGTTGATATAGCCGATCTGATCAGAATTCAGCCCTGAATCCTTGATAGCGTTGCTCATAGAGAGCGCCGCACCAGCACCATCTTCTGGTGGAGAGGTCATATGGAAAGCGTCATCGCTCATTCCAAAACCGCTGAGCTCGCAGTAGATCTGTGCACCCCGCGCTTTCGCATGCTCGTAAGACTCAAGCACCAACATGCCAGCACCATCACCGAGCACAAATCCGTCTCTATCACGGTCCCAAGGGCGGCTTGCCGTTTGTGGGCTGTCGTTGCGTGTAGAGAGTGCACGTGCAGCGGCGAAACCACCTAGACCCAGCGGCGTGGTTGCCATCTCAGCACCACCAGCAACCATCACATCGGCGTCACCATACTGAATCATGCGCATGGCATGGCCAATGTTGTGCGTGCCGGTTGTACAGGCTGTGGTAATTGCGATATTGGGGCCGCGGAAGCCATATTTGATCGCTAGGTTACCGGCGATCATATTGATGATACTGCCGGGCACAAAGAAGGGGGAGATACGTCGAGGACCGGAATTGTTCAACGTGTCGTGGGTGGCCTCAATCATTGGCAAACCACCAATACCTGAGCCGATCGCACAACCAATACGAGGAGCATTCTCCTCTGTCACTTCCAGCTTGGCATCTTCTACTGCCTGAATTGCAGCAACCATACCGTACTGAATGAACAGATCCATCTTGCGTGCTTCTTTGGGGTTGAGATAGGGCTCAAGCTCAAAGTTTTTCACAGATGATGAGAAACGAGTGCTAAAACTTGATGCATCAAAGTGGCTGATTTCAGCTGCACCGCTTGTTCCAGCAAGAATATTCTTCCAAGTATCTTCTACGTTATTGCCAACGGGGGTCAGTAGACCCAGTCCAGTGACAACGACTCTTTTGCGAGCCATTAGCGATCCTCCATCACGCCTTAAACAGAAAAGCCGCAACTACACTAGGCAATTGCGGCTTCAGAACCGTTCAGAGTGGTTCGATTACTGGTTAGCGTTTACGTAATCGATAGCCAGCTGAACAGTAGTGATCTTCTCTGCTTCTTCGTCAGGAATTTCAGTTTCGAATTCCTCTTCCAGAGCCATAACCAGCTCTACAGTGTCCAGAGAGTCAGCGCCAAGATCTTCAACAAAAGAAGCTTCGTTAGTCACTTCTTCTTCTTTTACGCCCAGCTGTTCAGCGATAATTTTCTTAACGCGATCTTCAATATTGCTCATATCGATTCCTATTGTGTTCTTAATCCCATCGCACCCCAGAATGCGGTCTGGGATTTTATATAATTCGTATCTCAGCTACAACTCGCCGAGATCGACGTCTTTCAACTGCAGGCAATTATCCCTTTTCTCGCGAGAATTACAATCTTTAGATGGGAGAATTTGTGACCCGCAGTGATCCAATCTAGCCCATGTACATCCCGCCGTTGACGTGAACAGTCTCGCCTGTCACGTAACCGCCTGCTTCACTACATAAGAAACCGACTACCGCGGCAACCTCTTCAGGCTGTCCCAGACGCGATAGAGCAATCTGTGACTGCAGCATCTCTTTGTGAGCTTCAGGCAGATCAGCGGTCATATCTGTATCAATAAAACCTGGAGCAACACAGTTGGCAGTCACATTGCGGCTGCCAACTTCACGCGCCAGCGCACGGGTAAAACCTTCCATACCGGACTTGGCAGCAGCGTAGTTAGCCTGACCCGCATTACCCATGGAAGCAACAACAGAGCTTACGCTGACAATACGACCCCAACGGGCTTTTGTCATGCCGCGAAGTACTGATTTAACCATGCGATATACCGAGGTTAGGTTAGTGTTAATTACACCCTCCCACTCATCATCCTTCATACGCATCATCAGGTTATCACGGGTAATACCTGCATTGTTGACCAAGATAGTTACCGCACCAAAATCATCTTGAATCTGCTTCAGACAGCTATCGATAGACTCAGGATCAGAGACATTGAGTACATAACCCTTGCCAGAGTTGCCAGCCGCCGCAAGATACTCTGAGATCGCCGCAGCGCCGTTTTCGCTCGTCGCGGTGCCGACTACAGTTGCACCCTGTGCTGCCAAATTTTCAGCTATCGCTTTACCGATGCCACGTGTTGCGCCGGTAACCAACGCCAATTTGTTTTCCAGACTCATGTTTAATCCTTAAGAGTTAAGCAGTTCAAGCGCTTTAGCGAGGCCTGCAACATCGCCAATATTGGCAACATTGAACGCGCGATCAACTTTCTTGTTAAGACCAGAGAGCACTTTACCCGGGCCACATTCTATCAGGGTATCTACACCCATCGCCTGCATAGCCTGCACCGACTCAGTCCAGCGAACCGGGCTGTAGAGCTGACGTACTAACAGGTCACGCAGCTCTGTCGCATCCTGCGCCGTTGCAGCATTGACGTTGTGCACCAAACTGATCACCGGCATGCGAACATCAATCGCATTAAGCGCTTCGCCAAGTTTCTCCGCCGCTGGACGCATGAGTGCGCAGTGTGACGGAACTGAAACAGGCAACTCTACAGCACGCTTGGCGCCCGCCTCTTTACAAGCTTCAACGCCTCGTGCAACGGCCTCTTTCTGGCCCGCGATGACGACCTGGCCTGGACAGTTGAAGTTGACCGCCGAAACCACATCCCCCTGAGCGGCAGCTTCACAAGCTGCTACAACCTCGGCATCAGGCAAGCCGAGGATCGCCGCCATCGCACCTGTACCAGCTGGGACTGCAGCCTGCATTAGCTGACCGCGTAGCTGAACCAGCTTGACCCCATCGGCAAAGTCGATGGCTCCGGCACATACCAGTGCCGAGTACTCGCCTAAACTATGACCAGCAACGGTCGCTGGTGTCGCACCACCCTGCTGCTGCCATAAACGCCAGAGCGCAACACTTGCAGCAAGCAGCGCCGGTTGAGTGTTTTCAGTGGAGTTCAGATCGGCCTCTGGGCCCTCTTGAACCATTTTCCACAGATCAAAACCGAGCGCATCGGACGCTTCGTTAAATGTCTGTTCAATGATGCTGTGCTCTGCCGCCAGATCACCCAGCATACCAAGTTGCTGAGAACCCTGACCGGGGAAAACCAAAGCTAAAGATTGGGACATACTTTCCTCTGTAGTTCGATGTGCGCACCGCGCAGCGTGAAGTTCTGCAAGCAGTTTACATCATCTTTCGGTGAACATGGAATTTGCTAAGACTGAGTAGGAAGGAGCCGGCAAGGCACCAACCGCCCTTGAGCCCTGAGGACCCTAGAGAGAGCGTAGAAACAAAAACAGGGACCGAAGTCCCTGTTTTGGTAGCTTGTTGCTAGGCTAGGATTACTCTTCGCCTTTACCAGCAACAACCTGACGACCGCGGTAAAAACCGTCAGCGCTTACGTGGTGGCGACGGTGAGTCTCACCGCTAGTCTGATCAACCGACAGAGTTGGGTTGCTCAGAGCATCGTGTGAACGACGCATGTCGCGACGTGAGCGAGACTTTTTGTTCTGCTGTACTGCCATGGTTAGTTAACTCCTAATCATTTTCTGTTAGCGCTTCTGTTTTAGTGACGCTAACACACTAAAGGGGTTGGGTTTTTCATCCTGCTCGCTCGGCTGCGCGTCACCCTCTCCGTAAGAGAGTTGTACGTCGCAATCCTGGTGGTAAGCTACGGCCGGTAGAGAGAGGATCAACTCCTCTTCGACTAGGTCCGCTAGCACCACATCCTCTTCAACCAGCAGAGGATCATAATAGCGAGGCAGGTTCTTAGCCTGTTCTTCGTTCAGTACTACCGCCAAACTGAATTCTGCTTCTAGCTCAACTTCGACGGGTTCAAGACAGCGCTGACACTGCTGCTTCACCTTCGCCGTTGCATGACCTTTGACAGTTCTGAGCTTCTGCTGGTCAAGCGCGAACTCGAGTTCAACGCTGACCTCGCCCTCATCATCAACCAACAGGGAGAGCAGTTGAGGCATCGATTTTAACTCGACAAAACCTTGCAACTGCGCCTCTCGCTCGGCGAGTTTTCGAGGATCAACTCTTTTCGGTAATGGGCCGTACGACATAAGCGCGCAATTCTAGGGATGTCGAGTGCTAGTGTAAAGCGAAAGCTGTGTTTTTTACTGTAAATCTGGGCATAGTTTAGCAAAATAGGGTTGATCAGCGTCCCTTAAAAGCAGCCGCCCCGAAATCGGGGCTTTTCGCTGGACGCACCCCCTTCAATACAAGGTTTTGATACATCATGAAAAGTAGCTCTAAGAATATCACTCTCGCCTCCAGCTCCGCGTACCGCAGGGAGTTACTGCAGCGGCTGGTGAAAATCTTTGATCAAACCGCACCTGATATTGATGAATCACAACTTAGAAATGAAAACCCTCAAGCCTACGTACTCAGACTCGCGCAGCAGAAAGCTGAAGCCGTCGCACTTTCAGGCAGTGAAGGACTGATAATAGCCAGTGATCAGTGCGCCGTAATTGGCGATCGCGTTCTTGGCAAACCTGGCGACCATGCGCGCGCTGTGGAGCAACTCAAGCTAAGCAGTGGTCAGGAAGTGCGCTTCCTCACAGGCATCGCACTTCTCGATACTGAGACCGGCCGTATCGAGATCGAGTGCGATGAGGTGAGTGTCAAGTTTCGACAATTGACTGAGCTCGAGATAGAGAACTACCTCAACAGAGAACAACCCTATGATTGCGCCGGCAGCTTCAAATGTGAAGGGCTCGGAATCACACTTTTTGACTCTATCCTCTCACAGGATCCCAACTCGCTAGTTGGACTGCCGCTCATCCGCCTAAACAAGATGTTAATTCGCTTCGGTTATAACCCGCTGCTACAACTCTAGAGCGGGCACCTACTGCAGGCTCAGGCAGACTGAACAGAGAAGCCTAGGGCTATTTAAGCTGCGTCGTAGCCGACAGTCCCAGTTCGTTGATAACTGCAGTTGCGACACCCAGGCCAAAACGTTTAGCCAACTGCTCTATTGGCGTTGGCTGGCGGCTGTAATCTACCAGCTTCTCTAACTCAAACTTCTCGCGTGCGAGCGCCGAAGAGCTTGAGAGTCCATCAACGAGACCCAGCTCCAACGCTTGCTCACCTGTCCAGATTAGGCCCGAGAAGATTCTTGGATCATCGCTCAGTCGCTCGCCACGCCCCTGCTTCACCTGATCAATAAACTGCGCATGGGTGGTTGCAAGAACGGACTGCCAGAACTCTTTCTGCTCGGCCTCTAAGGGCTGGAACGGATCGAGCAGTGCTTTGCTCTCGCCCGAGGTGAGTGCACGACGCTCTATCCCCAGCTTATCCATCAGTTCGACAAAACCAAAGCCTGAAGAGATTACACCTATAGAGCCCACCAACGACGCTTTATCGGCATAGATCTCATCGGCAGCAGCGGCAATATAGTAGGCACCGGAAGCGCCGATGTCGGTAATGACCGCATATACCGGCTTATCGGTATGAATTGAGCGCAGGCGTTTAATTTCATCATAGACGTAGCCTGATTGAACCGGAGAACCACCAGGACTGTTAATGCGCAGGATTACGGCCTCGGAGGTTTCGGCTTCAAAAGCTCGGCGCAAAGACCATATAAGGCTATCAGCACTGGCTTCAGAATCTGCAGCGATTGCACCCTTCACCTCAACAATGCCTACGTGACGTGGTTCGGTGAAACTCTCTGCACCGAAATTCTGCTGCCACAGGAGATAACCGGCGATACCAAAGAGGTAGAGGAAGGTGAGGGACTTAAAGAATATTCCCCAGCGGCGAGTTGCGCGCTGCTCTTTTAGCACGGAACTGGCCCACTTATGCAGCACGCGTTCCTCACTACTCTGAGGGTTATTTACTATTGTCGGCGCCGAGCTTTGTTGCTGTGTTGCTCGGCTAGACGGGCCCCAAGGGTCCTGATTCATACTTACGTCCTCTGTCGAACCTTTATCCAATCTAGAAATTCTACGAAACTATCAACGCTGTGGGTCGGTTTCGACTGTTTCAGGCGTGCCTCTTCATGCACACCGTAGGTAACTGCTAATCCATCCACTCCGGCATTAGCCGCCATATCCATATCATAGACTGTGTCACCAATCATGAGGGCAGCTTGGGCCTCAACTGCGGCCTCGGCCAGTATCTGCTCTAGCATCATCGGGTGCGGTTTAGAGCGCGTCTCATCGGCACATCGAGTCAATTCAAACATAGACGCCAAGCCCGTCTCCGTGAGCACTCGATTGAGTCCAACCCGACTTTTGCCCGTAGCCACAGCGAGACGAAAGCCCTGCGAGCGTAGCTGCTCAAGCCCGTCCGATACCGCATGAAAGAGCTGGGTTGGCGTCTGATCAACTTCAAGGTAATGCCGGCTGTAGGCTTTCGCCATAGGGTCGATCTCTTCAGGAAGGAGCTCTGGCATCACCTCCATAATAGCCTCAGCTAAGCCTAACCCTATTATGTTACGAACGGCCTCATCACTTGGCACCCGATGACCGAGCTCGCGGGCACCGCTTTGGAAACTCGAAACGATGCGCGCGGCCGAGTCGATGAGCGTTCCATCCCAATCAAAAATGAGCAACTGATAGGACAAGTGCCTCTCCTTCTATGACTTTAGGGTTCCAGCTCTCCAAACGCAGCAGCGCAAGAGATCGAGAAACTGTGCTATAAATTTGGCATGGTATTTCAACGCTCTCTCACCCGCCCTGTCGCTATCGTCTTTATGACGGGACTCTTTAGCCTCTGCGCTCAGGCGGAAATTGTAAAGCGGGTGCTGCCTGATGGTCGGGTGGAGTATAGCAACGTCCCCTCAAAAGACCGCAGCAAAGGTGGCGATACTATTTATAAATACCGCAATAAACTGGGTGTGCTCTCCTTCAGCGACCGAAAACCGGGTGGCAATTTGAACTTTGAGGTGATGCGCTTTGACTGCTATGCCTGCCGAGCCTTACCGGGGGTCAACTGGCAGACCACACCACTCAATCTAAAGAGTTTCCGCGACGACACGCAAGCTTTAGCGAGAATAACCGGAGTAGATGAAGCCCTCATTCGTGCTGTCATCCATGCCGAGTCAGCTTTCAACGCACAGGCGATCTCCTCAAAAGGTGCAACGGGACTGATGCAATTAATGCCGGCAACTGCAGCCGAGCTCGGTGTCGAGAACCGTTTAGATCCGACAGAGAACATTGCCGGTGGTAGCCGTTATCTAGAGCAGCTTTTGGCACTCTATGAGGGTGATGAGCGTATGGCGACCGCTGCCTACAACGCAGGGCCAGGCGCTGTCTCACGCTACGCTGGCATACCACCCTACACTGAGACACAGAACTACGTTAGCCGAGTGCAGATTCTGCGTAAACGCTATGCTTTGGCGCTGGATTGAACAACGCCTGCTAAGCGGCAATCGATAAAGCGCTGCAAAATCTCCATCTGATGCTCTGGAACAGAGTTCCAGCGTAGCCCCATAGTGCAGGAGCTCTGCGTCTCTCTTCGCTTATAGATCATTCGGCAGAAGGTGTGGATTGGACAGCCGTCCAAGCCGAAGCTCAGGCTAAATTCTAGGGGTGCCCCGCTGGCAATGGAGTCCAACCTGTTCAATCGCTCATCACCTCGAATTTGACACCCCGAGCGCGACAGATCAATGATCTCCACATCGATGGAATCGCCAAACAGCATATCGATCTCTGCGGCGATATCACAAGAGACCCGTGGTGTTAAACGACGATCTGAATGCATGCAACCTCCGGTATTGAGCTTCAATCTAACTATAGCTTGAAATTAAGGGGCCTGTTTCCTTCGTCCCGGTTTGCGCACACCTGCTTGACCAGAGGTAGTTCATAAGAGCTTCGATGAGGTGCGAGTGGCTTTTGGTTGCTGCTCGTCTGCTTTGCTGCTTTGTGAAAGTTCTCTCTTTTTATTTAGTTTTTATTTTTTGTGTGTTGGCTTTTGGTTGCTGCTCGTCTGCTTTGCTGCTTTGTGAAAGTTCTCTCTTTTATTTAGTTTTTTTGGGAGGGGGGGGAGCAGAAAATAAAAAACCGCAGACCGAATTAAGGGGGAGATTTCGGACTGCGGCTAGCGTATTTACCGCTAATTTTTTGGAGGCTTCAAGCTGGCAGACAAACTAAACAGATGTGTGGTTTCTGCTGCTCAGTTGATGCTTGCTTGTAAACTATAGACCATCTTAGTGGTCTTAAAGTTCCTAAAAGATCGAAAAAGTTTAAAAAAACACTCTAGGTTTTAACTAAAGCATTGAATTTAAAAGAGTAAAAAAATTCAATATTTTTCTGGTCAGCAAGCTAACTGCATGTTAAAGCTTTACTGAAACTTAATCAATCAATTCTAAGGCAACGCTAGAGACCAACACGCCATTATTATCAGCGTAACAGTATTCGCCTGGAATGAAGTCTACACCGCCAAACCGGACCGGCACGTTAAGCTCTCCGACGCCTTTTTTATCAGTTTTCAACGGATGAGCTCCCAGCGCCTGCACGCCTATATCAAGATCAGCGATAGCATTAACATCGCGGATACAGCCGTAGATGATAATCCCAGACCACCCATTCACCGAAGCCTTCTCCGCTAGCATGTCACCAAGCATCGCACGACGCATGGAACCTCCAGCATCGACCACAAGGACTCGACCCTCACCAGGCAGAGCCACCTGCTCGCGTACCAAGGAGTTATCCTCAAACGCTTTAATGGTGACTATCTGGCCAGAGAAGCGCTCGCGCCCACCAAAATTACCCAGCATGGGCTCAAGAATGCGGACATCATCAGGGTAACGGTCACAGAGTTCGGGCAGTAGGTCTTCCATCAGCGGTCTCCTCGTTGGAAACCTCTGATGGTAGCGCCCTTGGGATTAATTGCACTAAGACTTTATGTCAGTTTATCTCAGTGCATCAGTTCGAGAATCGCCTGTGCGGGATGTTTAAGCTGGACCCGATCGAGGCGCTTAACCTGAGAACGGCAAGAGTAACCTGTCGCTAATAGTTCGTCGCCCTCCTCGGCCGAGTTGACAATTGGCTGCCAGCTCTGGGAGTAGATCTCTTTCGATCGCTCGAGATTGCTCGCCTCATGACCGAAGGTTCCAGCCATGCCACAACAACCAGTCGCCACGAGGTTGAGCTCAAGCCCAAGCTCTTTGAAGATAGTCTGCCACTGTTTGATTGAGGGCGCGGCGTTGGTCTTCTCGGTGCAGTGAGCCATTAAACGATAATTCACCGTGCCGCTCAGCTGCTTCGCAGACAGAATATCGGGCTGCTTCGCTGCCAGCGCATCCTGCTGCTGTGACAACCACTCCTGCAACAATTGAACCTTCGGCAGCTCACCCTCAACCACCTTCGCATACTCCTGACGGTAGGTAAGCGTCATTGAGGGATCGACACCTATCAGTGAGATACCCTGGGCCTCAAAGCGACGTAACATCGCCACGTTATCGCGCGCCACCTTGGCAAAGCGCTTCATGAAGCCATGCACATGCAAGGGTTTACCATTGGGGGCGAACGGTGCCAACTGAACATTGAAACCCAGCCCCTTGAGCAGATCGACGATATCGAGCACCAGTTGTGTTTCGAAGTAGCTGGTGAAGGCGTCCTGTACAATGATAACCGTTTTCGCACGTTGCGCGTCGGAGAGCCCACGCAGACTCTCCTCTGACGCTTGAACAACCCCACGGGACTCCATCTCCTGCTTAAGCGCTAGTTTACAGATTGACGGAGAGTCCACTAGCCCGCCAAAGCGCGCAGTTAGCCCCCTCAAGAAGCTGTTATTCATAGCCCAGTTATAGGGTGCAGGGAAGCGCGCCAGCGTCGGAATCATAAACTCGAGACTGGCAACCATATAATCTTTTACAGGTCTCAAATAGCGCGTGTAGTAGAGCTCGAGGAAACGCGCGCGGAAGTCCGGAACGTTAACCTTAATTGGACACTGGCCCACACAAGATTTACACGCCAGACAGCCCATCATCGCCTCATGCACTTCGTTAGAGAAGTCATACTGGCCCTGCTCCCGCTTGAGGGTATTGAGCGCACGTTTCGGCCAACTCAGGATACCCATCTGCTTACGCATCTGTTCGGCGTACCCATCGGCTTCAACACCGTGAGACGAGAGAAGTCTCAGCCATTCACGGACCAGCGAAGCGCGCCCCTTGGGCGAATGTACGCGTTCGCGCGTACCCTTCCATGATGGACACATCGCATCATTGGGGTCGTAGTTGTAGCAAGCACCGTTGCCATTACAGTTCATCGCACTGTCATAGACTTCACGTGTCTGTGCAGGGATCTGGCGATCGTGCTGTCCACGGGTGACAACCTCATCGATCTTTAGCAGCTCAGCACCCTCAATCGCGGGGGTACAGATTTTGCCCGGGTTCATCTGATTGCGTGGATCAAAGCCCGCTTTCACACGCTGCAGCACCGGGTAGAGTGGACCAAAAAACTCCGGCGCATATTCAGAGCGCACCCCTTTGCCGTGTTCGCCCCAAAGCAGCCCTTTGTACTTCTGCGTCAGCGCTACCACTTCATCGGTCACTTCACGAATCAGACGCTCTTGCTGTGGATCCTTCATATCGATGGCGGGACGGACGTGCAGCACCCCAGCATCAACGTGGCCAAACATACCGTAGGTCAGTCCACGACTATCCAGGGCGGCGCGGAACTCCATGATGAAATCGGCGAGGTTTTCGGGCGGAACCGCGGTATCTTCTACGAATGGAATCGGACGTTTTGGCCCCTCAGCGTTACCCAAAAGCCCAACCGCGCGCTTGCGCACACCCCAGATTTTGGCTATCTCCGCACCACCGCGCGCCACGGTGTAACCAAAGCTCTTACCCGGTTGGCCCGCAACGCTATCGAGATGCTCAGTCAGGCGCGCCAACTTATCATCGATCTCAGCTTCAGAGTCACCGGTGTACTCCACTAGGTTAATACCTTGAATCGCCGGCTCACCCTCATTAGCTGGGAAGTAGTTGGCAACCGTATCCCAAGTGATATCACCCATCGCCAGATTCAAAACCTTCGAGTCGATCGTCTCAATGGAAGTTGCGCCCCAACCCATCAAGTCATTGGCGTCACGCAGGGAGGATTCGAAGCTGTCGTATTTGATGTTAACCAACACCGAGACCTTTGGAATGGGCAGCACATTCAGTTTGGCCTCAGCGATAAATGCGAGTGATCCTTCGGCACCACAAAGCACTGAGTTGAGATTGAAGCGGCCGGACTCATCACGGATATGCGCCAAGTCATAACCGGTTAGGCAACGATTCAGCTTAGGGAAGCAGGCTTCAATCTCGTCGGCATGTTGCTGCTGAATCTCGTGTAGCAGTCGATGCATCTCACCGATACGGTCATCGCGCGCGCTGTGTTGAGCCAGCTCCTCATCAGATATAGGGCCCGACTCCCAAACCTCACCACCTAACCAGACCGATTTGAGCTGCAGCACGTGGTTACGCGTTTTTCCGTAGAGCACAGAGCCCTGCCCGCTTGCATCGGTATTGATCATGCCTCCGATGGTAGCCCTGTTGGAGGTTGAAAGCTCTGGCGCGAAAAAGAGCCCATAGGGTTTGAGCGCGGCATTGAGCTGATCCTTCACAACACCTGTCTGCACACGAACCCAACGCTCCTCTGCATTGATTTCGAGAATCTGGTTCATGTGCTTAGATATATCCACCACCAAACCGTCAGTCAGCGACTGTCCGTTGGTACCTGTGCCGCCGCCACGCGCACTTAGAACCACCTCTGCAAACTCAGGCTGATCAGCAAGGCGAGCCACAAGCTGCAGATCGTCGATGTTACGCGGGTAGATCACTCCCTGAGGGAGCACTTGGTAGATAGAGTTATCCGTTGCTAAGACTACGCGGTTGGCGTAGTCAGGGTTAAGGTCGCCAGCGAAACCATCAGCTTTTAGGCGCTCGATAAAACTCAGGTAGCGCTGCTGTGTAGCGTTAATTTTGTCTAGGCGTGGAATCATTGAACAACCTCAAATTACGGGAATCACTCAACCAGGTGGAGACCTTTCTCATCCTGATCGATCTTATCTCTCTTCAGCAGTTGACCAACCGCCATTTTGAACGCTTTTTTGCTACAACCATATCGCTCATTAATTGCGTCAGGCGTGCTTTTGTCATTGAGTGCTACAAACCCGCGATTCTCACGCAGGTCTTCAAGTATTTGATGCGCTAGACCGGACACACGCTCATAGCCCGGCGCCTGTAGCATGAGTCCGATGCGACCGTCAGGGCGCACCTGTTTGATATAACCCGGTGTGCGATATCCAAGCTTCAGATGCTGAGTGAGATCCTGACGATGAATCAAACCCTCATACCGATGGTCTACGACACAGAGCATCCCTAGATCAGTCATACGCCAGGGCATAAGCTCAACCATATCGCCGACATTTAGGTCTGTTGGGTTCTGCTCGAGGTGGCGATCGGTTTTCGTTGTCGCGGCGATACGCCCTGAGTTGTCGACGTAGAGAAAGACGTTAACCCAAAGTCCCGGACGCACCGGCTGGCGCTGTTCGGCGTACGGCAAAAACAGGTCCTTCGCCAACCCCCAATCGAGAAAGGCGCCAATATCGTTCACCTCTTTTACCTTGAGCCGGGCAAACTCACCCACCTGTGCCAGCGGATGCTGCAAGGTAGCGACCTCTTGATCATTAGTGTCGAGGTAGACAAACACACGCAGACGGTCGCCAATGTGCGTACCCTGCGGCACCTCATTATTGGGCAACAAGATACCCGTACCGTCGCCCGAGTCTAGATAGAGTCCGTAGGGGCTTTCGCGCAGTACTTTTAAAAGATTACGTTTTCCGAGTTCGAACACTGAGTGCACCGGTTAAATTAATAGGCGCATATTCTACTACAACAGAGCGGCTAGTGAACCTAAGAACAAGTCGCTAGGGTGTCAGCGCAGCTCAAAACCTTTCGCGGCTTTACTAGAGCCACACCAGCCGAGACTTACAGGGACTTATTCATAATAGGTTCACAAGTAGAAAGGCGATAAGTGCAACGCCGTAGAGTACCTCTTCGATACGCTTAACAACTGGGTTCTCTTCGCTCTTTCCGACACGTCCGATGAGGTAACCGAGAGCAGCGACTACGACTGCAACAGATAAGTAGGGGCTCATTAAGATAGGACTCCAGCGACAGGTATGTTGGTTAGACGTACCTGTCGCCAAGTTGGATCAAACCTGCTCGTTGGCAAGGTAGAACCAGGTATCGAGGACTGAGTCGGGGTTGAGCGAAACGCTCGAGATCCCCTGCTCCATCAACCAGCGAGCGAAGTCTGGATGATCCGAGGGTCCCTGACCGCAGATACCGACATACTTACCCTGTGCTTTACAGGCTGATATCGCCATCTCTAGCAGACGTTTTACCGCCTCATTTCGCTCATCGAAGAGGTGCGCGATAATACCAGAGTCACGGTCCAGACCTAATGTCAGCTGCGTCAGGTCGTTGGAACCGATGGAGAAACCGTCGAAGTGCTCAAGGAACTGATCCGCCAGCAGTGCGTTTGATGGAATTTCGCACATCATAATCAGTTTAAGACCGTTCTGACCACGACGCAGGCCATTCTCTGCCAGCAGCTCTACCACTTGCTTCGCTTCGCCCGGCGTCCGCACGAAAGGCACCATTATCTCAACATTGGTCAACTTCATCTCGTCGCGAACACGTTTGAGTGCCTGACACTCAAGTTCAAAGCAGTCACGGAACTGCTCGGAGATGTAGCGGGCAGCACCACGGAAACCGAGCATCGGGTTCTCTTCATGTGGCTCGAACGCTTCACCACCGATAAGGTGGCCGTACTCGTTCGACTTGAAGTCGGACATGCGCACGATCACCTTTTTGGGGTAGAAAGCGGCCGCCAGCGTTGAAATACCCTCAACCAGCTTCTCAACGTAGAAATCGACCGGTGAAGCGTATCCGGCAATGCGGCGCTCAATCACCTGACGCACGGAGCGCGGCTGCTCCTCAATATTCAGCAAGGCCTTAGGGTGCACACCAATCATGCGGTTAATGATGAACTCAAGACGCGCAAGACCGACGCCGGCATTAGGTAGTGCCTGGAAATCAAAGGCGCGATCCGGATTGCCAACATTCATCATTACATCGAATGGTAGGTTTGGCATGGTCTCTACATTGTTGGTCTGATGTTCAAACTCCAGACGTCCCTCATAGACTCGACCCGTATCACCCTCGGCACATGAGACCGTAACCTCTACACCGTTTTTCAGCGCTTCGGTCGCATCGCCACATCCAACAATGGCGGGAATGCCCAACTCACGCGCGATGATCGCTGCGTGACAGGTACGTCCACCACGGTTTGTAACGATAGCCGATGCACGCTTCATCACTGGCTCCCAATCTGGATCCGTCATATCGGTCACCAGTACATCGCCCGGTTCCACCGTATGCATCTGGTCCAGTGACGCCACCAAGCGCACCGGGCCCGAACCGATACGATGGCCGATCGAGCGCCCCTCTATCAGCACCTTGCCCGTCTCTTTCATTAGGTAGCGCTCAATCACGGTCTGCTGCGTCTGACTGCGCACGGTCTCTGGACGCGCTTGAACAATGTAGAGCTGACCGTCATCACCGTCACGCGCCCACTCAATATCCATCGGGCGACCGTAGTGTTTCTCGATAGTGACAGCGATACGTGCCAGCTCTTCAACGTCTTCATCGCTTATACAGAAGCGGTTACGATCGGCGTAAGAGACATCGACAGTCTCTACGGCTTTACCCGCACTACCCTCTTCGGTGTAGACCATCTTGATCGCCTTTGAACCCAGAGTCCGGCGCAGAATAGCGGGCGCATTCTGTTTCAGCGTCGGTTTATAGACATAGAACTCATCTGGGTTAACTGCTCCCTGCACCACGGTTTCACCAAGGCCGTATGCCGCGGTGATGAATACGACATGCTGGAAACCCGATTCAGTATCTAGGGAGAACATAACGCCAGATGAGGCTGTCTCCGAGCGCACCATGCGCTGAATACCGGCAGAGAGTGCCACTTCAGCATGGGTAAAGCCTTTGTGTACGCGGTAGGAGATGGCGCGGTCATTGTAGAGTGATGCGAACACCTCTTTAATCGCGTGCTTAATGTTGTCTAGACCGCGAATATTGAGGAAGGTCTCCTGCTGCCCTGCAAATGAGGCGTCTGGAAGATCCTCCGCTGTGGCTGATGAGCGTACAGCAACGCTAATCTCGTCCTGCGAACCTAGCATCTCTGCGTAAGCAGCTTCAATTGCTGTATCGAGCTCAGGTTGGAACTTAGCGTCCATAATCCAGCCGCGGATCTCAGCGCCGGTCTGCGCCAACGCACGCGTATCGTCCGCATCCAGTGCATCAAGGCGGGCATTAATACGGTCCGCCAAACCACCATAGGCGAGAAACTCACGATAAGCATCAGCAGTAGTGGCAAATCCGCCCGGTACTCGAACTCCAGCTTCGCTGAGATTGGTGATCATCTCGCCCAGTGAAGCGTTCTTTCCGCCGACTTTCTCGACGTCGTCCATGCCTGCCTGATCCAGGCGCAGTACATACTGTGTCAAAATCTTTCTCTCCATTTGAGGTTAAGCTATGACTCCATCTTAGATGCCGTGCAAGCAAAAAAAACCCTGTAGTGAAAATGTAATTTCACTACAAAAACTTCTGTTATATTGCTCGTTGAATGCGCTTAACAGGACAGATTAGATGAAACGCACCGCCTACTTTATCTCTGACGGCACCGGCATCACTGCTGAAACTTTGGGGAATTCGCTACTGACCCAGTTTGAGGGTATCGAGTTCGAGGAGATCACCCTCCCCTATATCGATACAATCGAGAAGGCGCAGCAGACGGTTGAGAAGATAAACAAAAGCAGCGAAGCGGACGGTTGCGCCTCGATCGTCTTTGACACCATTGTTAACGAGGAGATTCGAGCGCTTATAGCCTCCTCCAATGGGTTCAAGATCGATGTCTTCTCCACCTTTCTTAAACCGCTTGAGCGTGAACTGAATACCCACTCCACCTATACCGTAGGCAAATCTCATGCGATCAATGAAGTTGATAAGTACCGCGCACGTATCGATTCGGTGAACTTTGCCCTCGATAATGATGATGGTGCACGCACCAAGCAGTACCAGCACGCTGACATTATTCTTGTGGGCGTCTCGAGATCCGGAAAAACGCCCACCTGCCTCTACATGGCACTGCAATTTGGGGTGCGCGCGGCAAACTACCCGCTGACTGAAGAGGATATGGAGGCGAACGACATTCCGGAGATCCTTAAGAAACACCGCGATAAACTCTACGGCCTTACCATCGATGCCTTTCAGCTCGCTGCTATCCGCAATGAGAGACGCCCCAACAGTCGCTACTCATCGCTAGACCAATGTGACTTCGAGACACGCACGGTTGAGCGTTTTTTCAAGCAGAACAAGATCGGCTTTATCGACACCACAAACGCATCGATTGAGGAGATCACCACCCGCATCATGGCCGATGCGGGCCTGACTCGCCGAATCGTCTAGTCGATCAACATGGGGTAATGGGGAATCCCCCCCTCATCGAACTCTTCACCGCAGACGACGAAACCGAGCTCCTCGTAGAAGCGGCGCAGGTAAGCTTGGGCACCAATCTTTATTGGGGCGCCCGGCCAGTAGTCTCGGCACTGGTGGATCGCCTCGCGCATCACCGCTTTGCCCAAACCTGTTCCGCGCTGCGCCTTATCCACTACTACACGTCCAATCTTGGCGTAGCTCTCACTCTCGTTGGGCGGGATTAGGCGACAATAGGCGTTAACGGGCAAACCCGTGTAGAGGTGTAAGCAGTGTTGATCAACATTATCCATATCTTCACAGTCCACCTTCTGCTCCAAAAAGAAGACCTGCTCGCGCAGGCGTAGACATTGGTAGAGTTCTAGCGGGGTAAGTTCAGCAAACGACTTTATTGTCCAGTTCATCTACGGCACACTCTCAAAAAGCAACAAACATGATTTATCCACTAACCGCTGTCGGAGTCAAAGGCTGATGCCATTACCAACCCCAAAAGAGCGCGAGCAGGTCCACCGCCGCCAAGTTACCTGTGACGGTTTCCTGCGCAAGGATGGGCTCTGGGATATTGAGGGACATCTACGCGACACCAAAAACCACGAGATGACAATGCCAGATCGCCCTGGCGGTTTCATACCCGTTGGCGAAGCACTGCATGATATGTCTATACGTATCAGCGTCGATCTTGAACTAAAAATCCATGAGGTTGAAACCACCATGGATGCAACCCCATTCAACCACTGTCCCGCTATCGCCCCGGTCTACAGCCAGCTAGTTGGCGAGTATATCCGTCCTGGGTTTACCAGGCGCGTTCGCGACCTATTTGGCGGCACCAAAGGTTGTACTCACCTCGTGGAGCTTCTCGGCCCCGTTGCCACTACCGCAATGCAGGTCACCTTTCAGGCACGTATGCTCGCGCATAAAGACCCGCGCAACGCGCCTGCTCAGCATCTACTGGGAAGCTGTCACTCCTACGCACCGGACTCGGTTGTCGTGGAGAAGTACTTTCCAGATTACTTCAACCCAGAGCACTCCTCAGAGGTTTAATTATGCTGATTAACCCATCAGAAAGCGCACTTCTCGTTATTGACGTGCAACAGCGGCTGCTACCTGCGATGCAGCAGAGTGACTTAATTGAGCAAAACATATGCGATCTAATCGCTGTAGCAACGCAGCTCTCCATACCAACGCTCTACTCTGAGCAGTATCCTAAAGGGCTTGGAGCAACCTCAGATAAGGTACTCGAATCACTCCCTGGCTCGGCTGTTCGGCTTGAAAAGCTAACCTTCTCCTGCGCAGCTGACTCTGACTGCCTCGAACAGATTCGAGAACAGGTGCCCTCACAGGTGGTAATTTGTGGCATGGAGACGCACGTCTGCGTGCTACAGACAGCGCTGCAGTTGAAGCAGCTTGGTCTCGAGGTGTTTGTCATTGCGGACGCGGTAAGCTCGCGCAGTGAAGAGAATCGACAGCTCGCCCTCGAGCGCATGCGTCAGCGCGGCGTCGATATTGTCAGCAAAGAGATGGTGATCTTTGAGTGGCTGCAGCAGGCAGGTACTGACCCCTTTCGCAGCATCAGTAAAACCTACCTACGCTGAGCTAAACTAGCGAGCCGGCGGAGTTCGGGCTCGCTAGCTTCGGCATTTCACTCCTGCGGGAATTTGTAGTACTCGCGGTTGAGGTAGGCTGTCACATCGTCAACCTCTTCGGGGAACCACGCAGTATTCATCGCCTGGTTACACGCGTTAACCCACCAGTGCACTCCCCGATAGTCCTGTGCTTTGCGGTCAGCCTTTGTAAAGTCCGAGTCTACGTGGCACGAACTACACGTGGCATCAGACATCATTTCGCCATTTATCTCCTTCTCAAATTCTGTCTCTTCATAGAGCTCTTTACCCGAATCAGCATCGGCAGCAAGAGCCAAGGGTGACAGAGCCAGAGTAAACAACAGCACTTTAATTTTCATAATTGTTAAGTCCTCTCATTCATAAGCGTTGGAGATTGTTTAGCAGCTCTTCAGGCTGCGGTACCCCGACTAGGGTCAAATCTTTGCGCCACTCACCGGCGCTGTTGATCAACTGCAAAGTTGGCGGGCCCAGAACTTGGTAGCGCTGAGACAGTTGCTTAGACTCCGCATCATTGGCGGTTACATCAACCTTAATCAGCTGTACGCTTTGCAGCGCCTGTTGTACCTGTGTGTCTGCGAATGTAACGTAATCGAGCTCCGCGCAAGAGACACACCAATCTGCATAGTAGTCCAACATTACAGGCTGTCCATTGCGCTTAGCTACTGCCAGTTGCCTATCAAGCTCAGCATTAGTAGTGATCTTGACGAAATTGAGCTTGTCGCTGCTTTGGGCTGCAACACCACCGCTGCCAGCGAATGACTGCAGCGGGTAGATAAAGCTCTTACCACCCGACAAAAGCCCCAACAACAGCGCAACCCCATAGACGAGTAGCGCCACACCCAAACCACGGAACAGCTTGGCCCAGCCATGCACACCCTCATAGTTGCTATTGAATACCCCCATGTAGATGGAGCTGACTATCAATACCAGCGCACTGAGCAACATACTCACTTCGGTGGGGACCACGCGGTCAAGCATCCAGATTGCCATGAGCAGCAGCATCACACCGAAACCGGCTTTCACCGACTCCATCCACGCCCCTGCCCGGGGCATAACTTTAGCTGCCGAGGTACCGATTAGGATAAGTGGCACACCCATACCCAAGGACATCACGAAGAGCGCCATGCCACCCAGAAGAGGATCCCCAGTCTGGCCGATGTATATCAGTGCACCCGCCAAAGGCGCCGCCATGCATGGACCCACAATAAGCGCCGATAGAAATCCCATTATGGCGACGCCAGCGTAGGTACCTCCTCTCTGACGGTCGCTTCCGCGAGTCAGCCAGGTCTGGAATGCCGATGGAAACTGCAGGTCGTAGAGGCCAAACATGGAGAGCGCTAAGGCGACAAATATCAGACTGAAAACACCAATCACCCAAGGCTCCTGCAACGCCGCCTGGAGATTAGCGCCAAATAGCCCTGCTATTACACCAGCGATGGTGTAAGTGACCGCCATTGCAAGCACGTAAATAACAGAGAGCACCAGCCCTTTGCGCGTGTTCACTCGATGTCCTTGCCCGGCAATAATACCCGAAAGGATAGGAATCATGGGGAAGACACAAGGCGTTAGAGAGAGCGCCAAGCCTGCAACGAAGAAGACTGCTAATAGGGTCAGTAGCGATGCGTTTGATAGAGTTTGAGCAAACAGATCTTGCTCCGAAAGAGGCGCACTCTCCACTGCGGCTGACTTACTGTCTGTACTCTGAAGCACAATAGGTTCTGGGTCTAGTTCCGCTGCTGCCGCGTTTTGCGCCGGGTTCAGTAGTGCCAGGTCGACGAGATCAACGTTTTTCGTCACCGGCGGGTAGCAGATGCCGCCCTCCCAGCAACCTTGGTAGGTTACCTTCAACGTTGAGACTGCAGGTGCTGAGTCGTCAACACGCCCAAGCTTTAGGCTGACCTGCGCAAGGTTGTGAAATACCTCGACCTTACCGAACAGCGGATCATCCTTGGTGTCGGTCTGTGAATCTTCACGCGAACCTATCTGAATGCCTTCGGCCAGCTCGAACTCGATTCTCTCCTGATAGAGGTAATAATCCTCGGCAACCGTCCAAACCAACTCAACACTGTCAGCGCCAGTCTGCCCACCGGACATAACGAACGCTTGCTCCACGTCCAGAGGCTGATTTGAATTGTTGCCAAAAATGGACGCCTGGGCTTGAAGAGCAAATAGCCACAGCAGTGAGATTTGAACAATTCGCTTACCGATAGAGCGCACTTTTTGAACCACCAATAACCTCAACTTTAAAACCGACTTAAACGCTTAGAGATGACCTAAATTTTACTGTCTGATCTATTATCTGCGTTTGCGCTAATTACTTCACTATAAATGAGTTTTTCCTACAGTCTAGACCTTAAAAGCCGTCTATCCTTGTGTTACAAAATCCACACTCGAATGATATCCCTATATTTGGAAAGCAATAATGTCTGATATTCGCGTAGATGATCTCAATATTGAATCAAACGCACCACTGATCACACCCGATCAGTTGAAAGCAAAGTTACCCTTAAGTGAAAAGGCTGCCGATAGTGTCATGAAGGGCCGCCAGGTTATTCGCGATATTCTGGATCGCAAAGACCCCCGCCTGTTTATCGTCGTTGGCCCTTGCTCTATACACGACCCAGAAGCGGCAATTGACTATGCTCGACGCCTCAAAGCGCTGCAGGAGGAGGTAAAAGAGTCTCTAGTACTGGTTATGCGCGTCTACTTTGAGAAACCCCGCACTACGGTTGGCTGGAAAGGTCTAATCAACGACCCCCATATGAATGACAGCTTCGAGATTGAAGAGGGTCTGCATATTGGTCGCAAACTCCTGCTGGATCTCGCTGAGATGGGCCTGCCACTGGCAACCGAAGCTCTTGATCCAATCTCACCTCAGTACATGCAGGATCTAATCAGCTGGTCAGCGATTGGCGCGCGTACAACCGAGTCACAGACTCACCGCGAGATGTCATCTGGCCTGTCGGGCGCTGTGGGTTTCAAGAACGGCACGGATGGTGGCCTCGAGGTTGCGGTAAACGCAATGAAATCAGTGAGTCATCCGCACTCATTCCTGGGTATCAACTCCCAAGGGCAGGTATCCATCGTTCGCACCCGCGGTAACAAGTACGGGCACGTGGTGCTGCGTGGCGGTAATGGACGCCCGAACTACGACACAGTCTCAGTTAGCTTGACCGAGCAGGCGCTCGAGAAAGCCAAGTTGCCACAGAACATTATGATCGACTGTAGCCATGCCAACTCCAGCAAAGACCCGGCGCGCCAGCCGCTCGTTGCCAAAGATGCGACCCATCAGATCATGCAGGGTAACAAGTCGATCATCGGCCTAATGATCGAATCAAATATCGGCTGGGGCAACCAATCAATTCCGCAGGACCTGAGCGAACTCAAATATGGCATATCCGTAACCGATGCCTGCATCGACTGGGAGAGCACAGAGCAGAGTCTGAAAGAGATGGATAGTTCACTGAAAGCTGTTCTGGCTTCGCGTTAAACCCCGCCTCCCAAAAACACGTTCACCCTCTGCAGAGAGGGTGGACCTGTTTTGCACCTCTCGATTGAAGTTTTTATCTCTGAGCGGGACTCATAGGAAAATAGGTGCAAAATACTAAGCTGCTTAGTTGAGCTGTAAGTGTTAACCTGTTTTCTTCTACCGAGCTCTATCACTCGTAGTAGCCAGTTAATCCAGCCAAGGCACCTAATGACTCAAGCTATCAAGTTCAAACAGGGTAAAACACCTCTCGGCCATCTCTTGATTGCAACGCAGGCAGATGCCTTGGTTTATGCTGAGTTTGGCGAGACGCCTGCAGCCGTGCTGGAGAAGTTCCAGATATCTTTCCCGGAGGACGCTGCAATATCCGAGAGCGATGCATTACTGGAACGTACTTGGCGCGCTTATCAGAACTACCTAAGCTCTCCTGGCGACTTAAGCGAAATACCGGTCAGAATCAGCGGTACGGAGTTTCAAAAACAGGTGTGGGAAGCGCTCGAGCAGTTGCCTGTGGGAAGCCGCCAGACCTACAGCGCACTGGCAGAGTCTATCGGCCAACCCACTGCAGTGCGTGCTGTCGCCTCGGCCTGTGCCCGCAACTCAATCGCACTGCGCATCCCGTGCCACCGCATACTCCGCTCCGATGGTGCCCTCGGCGGCTACCGCTGGGGCTTAGCGATGAAACAGAGACTATTGAACGCAGAGCGTTACCCAAGAGCGGTTAAAGTAGCTCAGAGCGCGCTAACCAGCGAAGCAGCAGATCTCTAAACTCCTCAGGAGCCTCGGCCTGTAGGAAGTGCCCAGCACCCGCAACCTCCTCTACCGCAACCGCAGCCTGTTTTACACTTGCCGCCATCTTATGATGCTGTTCAGGACGACTCCACTCATCGTACTCGCCCGCAACAAAGAGCGTAGGTACCGTCAACCCCTCAAGCACTGAGCGCGCATCAGGCCGCGCAACCAATGCTCGAATCTGCCGCTCATGCAATTCGGGCCCCGCATCCAGAACCATCTGCTCAAGCTCTCTGTAAAGCGCAGGGTTGGCCCCACGCGTACCCGGCGCCAGCATTGGTGGCAGCCACTGATCACACAACGCCTGCATACCTTCGCGATTCGCCAGGGCTATAACCCCTTCCCGCTTCTCAATCTCACCCTCAGCGAGAGGGTGTGCGCCAGTAGCCACCAGAACCAACCCAGACACCCGCTCGGGCGCGAGCCGCGCCATCTCCATTGCCACTCGACCGCCCATCGAGTGGCCCACAGGAATCAACTGACCCTCAAATTGGTCAAGAACTGTCTGCGCCATTGCTGTAATCGAGTCGGACTCAGATAGATCAGCAATGCCCGTGGAGAGGCCGAGAGCCGAGGCGTTCTGCTCAACCTCTCGCCAAGCGCGCTGATCCGACACTAAACCGGGGATGAAAATTAGCGATTTATTCAAGAGACTTCTCAAAACTGAAGTTGTAAACGAAACACCACCAGTTGACAAAGATACCCAACAGGCAACGAATTAATCAGTCGATACTACAAATTCGCACTGTCGCCGTCACCTGTCAAAACCAACTCTTCATGCTGCCTCTGCTCGGCCAGTTTCTGCATCAACACCTCTGGCTTTAGGGGCTTACTGAAAAGGAAGCCCTGATAGTAGTCGCAGCCAAGCCCGGAAAGCAGGTCTCTCTGCACCTCCTCCTCAACACCCTCTGCCACCACCGATAGACCTAAGGTTTTAGCTAGGCTGATAATTGAAGCGCAAAGTGCTTGGCTATTTGCGTCTATGTCGATGCGTTCTACGAATGACCGGTCTATTTTGACTTGCTGAATATTTAGGTGCATCAGATAAGAGAGCGCGCAGTAGCCGGTACCAAAGTCATCTAGGGAGATTACGAGACCTTGCTTATTAAGGATATCGAACAGCTCCAACACCTCCTCAGTCGCCTCAAGCAGCAAACCCTCGGTCACCTCGATAACTAGCTGGGATGGGTAAACTCCCAAACTATCGAGCTCCGCTGCGAGTTCACTCAAACGTTTCGGCTCACGCATAATTCGCAGTGGAGAGATATTCACGGAGATTCGAACAGGCGACACATTCAGGTTATTAATCTGCACGAGCTGCTGCAAGACGGTGTCGAGTATCCAGTCCTCCAACCGTTGAATAAGTCCGGTCTGTTCTGCTAGAGGAATAAATTCACTCGGTGGAATTTCGCCCAACTCGGGATGCGACCAGCGACAGAGCGCTTCAGCACCAACAATGCGGTTATAGTGCGCAGAGACAACAGGTTGATAGACAACACTGATCTGCTCTGTACCGATGGCTGCACGCAGGTCCGAAGCAAGTCGTAACCTACGTTTAGTCAACTCAGACAGCTCAGAGGAGTAGAAGGAGTAGCCTGCACGCCCCCGCCCCTTGACGTGATACATTGCCTCATCGGCATGCGAGAGCAGCTCGCCTGGCGTGTCACCGTCATCCGGAAACACTGCAACACCTATACTCGCTGAAACAGATACCTGCGCTTGATGCAGATCCACTGGTTGCTCTATCTCAGAGAGCAGCCGCGTGAGAAGCGGATCTAACTGCTCAATCGTTGAAAACTCAACGATAATAGCAAACTCATCCCCGCCCAATCTGCCAACAAGGTCAGTATCTCGCAAAACATGGACCAAACGCTGTGCGACGTGCACCAGCAGCGAGTCTCCCTGACTGTGCCCTAGGGAATCATTAACCTCTTTAAATTGATCGAGATCCAGCAACATTACTGCGAACTGGCCACCGGTATGTTTCGCATGCGTCAGACGGGCACTCAACTGCTGCAAAAAGTAATTTCGATTCGCCAGCGTCGTCAGACTATCGTAGTTTGCTTGTCGCCAAGCGTCAGCCTCACGACGCTTATGCTCAGTAATATCATGGGAGATCCCGGTAACACCCACCACTTCCCCTTTGGAGTTGAACATCGGCATTTTCGTAGAGATATTCCAACTTTCGCTGCCGTCGTCCCATACCTCATGGTGCATTTGATTGAAAACGGGCTTAGCCGTGCGCATGATCTCCAGCTCTTCAGCGCGCGTCTGTTGCGCGTGCTCTTTGCTGTAATAATCCGCATCACTCTTACCCAACGCCTCACTTGCAGAGGCAATGCCATAGCGCTTGGCAAGCGATGGGTTGATCCGCGTAAAACGAGAATTTACATCTTTGAAGTAGATCTGATCGGGTACCTGATTGATGAGCTCAAGTAGCAGGCGCATCTCTGACTCAGTCTCACTACAAGAGCGGGCCATGGGCGTATGATCCACCCATTGTTGCAGTTTATATTCTCCGACACCTTCAATTTTGAGCGTTCGCTCCAGAAGCTCAACAACACGACCATTTGACAGCTGCGACAGCTCTACGGCCGGGGCCTGTTTTGCACCAAAAACGCCCACCTCAGGCGTCAACGAGGGTAGATCCCTCGCGCTCTCCAGCTGCGCGCACAATTCGTCCCTCGAGAGCCGTTGGAAGTCAATAGAGCTGCCTTGCATTAGTGCTTGAAATTCGCTGTTCGCACAGATGAACCCACCATTCACGTCGAAACAAATAGTGGCCACTGGTAAGGAGGTGACAAGCTCTTCGACTCTGCCCATTTCGGCAGAGGGATTTTGCAATGGCGACGGCGCTTGAGCTGACTTGGATATCATGTGTTAAATCTAGCACACATGTGAGAAAAGGCCCTGACTAAAGATGACACAAGAGCCCTAGGATTTAAGAAAAATTCTCATGGAATTTAACGCAATCCAAACTATACCTAATAGAGTAGCTGAATGTAGGAACATAAAAATGTACCTAGTGATTGATGACGATCCACTTATATGCCAAATCTTCGAAGATATTCTCAGCAGCGAGGGCGTGGAGACAAAAGCATTTTCCAACGCAAGCGAAGTCGCACCCTTGCTGCAAAACGAGAGTATTGACGGCGTAATAATCGATTATCACCTAGGCGAATTTAATGGTGTTGAAGCGATCGAAGGACTCAGACAGCAAGGGCTTTCGCATGAAGTACCGACCCTAATTTTGAGCAGTGATACGAGCGAAGAGGTACAAAGAGACTGTCAGGATCACAACCTAGAGTTTATCTCTAAGTACGACCCAGACCTCTTCTCTCAGATATATGACAAGCTAGATATTCCGCTACGATAGCGGACTGCTCTCCAACCTAACCCAAGGCCAGAGAGCCAATCCCCATGAACAGAAGGCTGAAAGTAGGCTTCAGAAAGTATCGCCTGGCACGTGTACCCAGCCCGTCATCATAAGACGGGCGCTGCGGCTCATAATGGCAGCCTTGGCACTCCACTCACCATCGATCTCTTCAGCTTTAGCGCCGACTCGCAGAGTACCCGAGGGGTGACCAAAGCGCACTGCATCACGCTCACCACCACCCGCAGCCAAGTTGACTAGCGTACCAGGTACTGCCGCCGCCGTAGCTATGGCAACAGCCGCCGTACCCATCATCGCATGGTGTAGCTTACCCATTGAGAGCGCACGAACCAGCAGATCAACATCGTTTACACCAATCTCTTTACCGCTAGAGGCGGTGTACGCCTTGGGTTTAGAGACAAAAGCGATCTTTGGCGTGTGCTGACGCGTTTCAGCCTCTTTAAGGTCTGAGATCAGCCCCATCTTGATTGCACCGTGAGCACGCATAGTCTCAAAACGAGCCAGCGCTTCGGAGTCATTATTGATCGCTTCACGAAGCTCCGTCCCTTCATACCCTATATCTTCTGCATTGAGGAAGATTGTAGGGATGCCTGAGTTGATCATCGTCGCTTTGAACGTACCCACTCCTGGCACTTCTAAATCATCCACCAGATTGCCCGTTGGGAACATAGATCCCTCACCATCCGCCGGATCCATAAACGAGACCTCTATCTCGGCCGCCGGAAAGGTCACCCCATCGAGCTCAAAATCACCGGTCTCCTGAACCTGACCGTCAGTAATCTGCACTTTGCCGATGATGGTCTTCTTGATGTTCGCCTGCCAGATCTTCACCTCACAGATTCCATTCTCAGGAATCTTGGCTGGATCAACTAAACCCGCATGAATCGCAAACGGGCCGACTGCCGCCGACAAATTACCACAGTTACCCGACCAATCAACGAATGGACGATCAATCGCTACCTGTCCAAAAAGGTAGTCGACGTCGTGTCCGGGTTGAGTACTTTTCGAAACAATAACCGTCTTCGACGTTGAAGAGGTAGCCGCGCCCATACCGTCTATCTGAGCCCCATACGGGTCAGGTGACCCAATAACGCGCATCAGCAACTTATCGCGCGCCTCACCTGGCACCTGACAGGCCTCAGGGAGGTCGGTCAAGTTAAAGAACACGCCTTTAGATGTGCCACCACGCATATAGGTAGCTGGCACCTTAATTTGAGGAAC
>Ga0209962_1000087_pt1 | contig 27621 bp, 20 predicted proteins | sample SalPonA_C_H2O_MG_FD_185722 | JGI IMG/M metagenome (GOLD analysis project Ga0209962, IMG submission 185722) | Water microbial communities from South San Francisco under conditions of wetland restoration - Salt Pond MetaG R2A_C_H2O_MG (SPAdes)... | ecosystem: Environmental > Aquatic > Non-marine... | reverse complement strand
TTTATCGCCAATAGCAGCCATGATTGTCTCTCTTTTAAAAAATTACTTTTTCTTCATCGCCTGTTGAAGCAAGGCGCCCATAGAACCCATATTAGCCGTATCTTTGGGGTTTTGTCTCGACAAATTTTGTCTTGCCGCCGGCTTTTGGGGGCGTTCGCTGGTCTTTTGGCCGATCTCATCATCAAGTCGCATACTCAAGGCGATGCGTTTGCGTGCTACCTCGACTTCGATGACCTTCACTTTGACAATGTCGCCGGCTTTGACGACCTCTCTTGGGTCTTTAACAAACTTGTTAGAGAGTGCAGAAATATGTACCAAGCCATCTTGGTGCACACCGATATCAACGAAAGCGCCAAAGTTGGTGACATTACTAATGACACCTTCCAAAATCATACCCGGTTCGAGGTCTTTTATGCTTTCAACGCCCTCTTTAAAGTCTGCCGTCGCAAACTCGGGGCGAGGATCGCGGCCGGGCTTTTCAAGCTCGCTCAAAATATCCTTGATCGTGGGTAGACCTACGGTTTCGCTAATAAAATCCTGCGGTTTTAGGGCTCGCAAAAAACTCACGTCGCCAATGATACTGTTTAACTGGCGTCCGCTGTGGCTGGCGATGCGCTCTACTGTGGTATAGGACTCGGGGTGAACCGCCGAGTTGTCGAGCGGGTTGTCACCCGCGACGCGTAAGAAGCCGGCGGCCAATTCAAAGGTTTTTTCGCCAAAGCGGGGGACATTGAGGAGGTCTTTACGACTACCGAAAGCGCCATGCTGGTCACGAAAATCAACAATGTTGGTGGCTAAGGTGTTGTTTAAACCAGACACGCGGCTGAGCAAAGGGATCGAGGCGGTATTTAGATCGACACCCACTGCGTTGACACAATCTTCCACGACAGCATCGAGGGTGCGTGCCAATTGCGTTTGGTTTACGTCGTGCTGGTACTGGCCTACACCGATGGATTTGGGATCTATTTTTACTAATTCGGCGAGGGGATCCTGCAGTCGGCGAGCAATGGATACTGCGCCACGAATGGTAACATCCAGGTCAGGGAACTCGCGCGCAGCGTATTCCGAGGCTGAGTAAATCGAGGCGCCAGCTTCATTGACCATCACTTTTTTGATGCTCATTTCTGGGATCAATTTGAGTACTTCACCGACAAAGCGATCCGTTTCGCGTGAGGCCGTTCCGTTACCGATACTAATGAGTGCAACGTTGTGTTTTTTACACAGATTGACCAGTATTTTGGCGGACTCGGCAATTTTGTTTTGCGGCGGGTTCGGAAAAATAGCGCAGTGGTCTACGACTTTTCCCGTGGCATCGATGACGGCAACTTTGACGCCAGTACGAAGCCCCGGGTCAAGACCGATGGTGGCCTTTTGACCGGCCGCTGCCGTCAAAAGCAGGTCCTTCAAATTGGCGCCAAATACATTGATAGCGTCTTGTTCTGCGCTGTCGCGAACCTGCCCGAGTAGGTCAGTTTCTAAATGGGTCAACAGTTTTACGCGCCACGTCCAGCGAACGACCTCTCGCAACCAACGGTCTGCAGGTCGCCCCGCGTCTTTTATCGCCTTTTGTTCGGCGATGATGATTTCACAGGGGTGCACCGCGGTAATGCTTTCGTCTTCATCCGGGAGTCGCAATGCAAGGCTTAGGACGCCTGCTTTACGGCCACGGAAGAGTGCTAGCGCTCGGTGCGATGGTATGCCATTGAGGGCTTCGCTGTGTTCGAAATAATCCCTGAATTTTTCACCTTCGCTTTCTTGACCCGCGATGACTACTGAGGTGAGTAGGGCGTTATCCCATAGGAATTGACGAAGTTTGCCGAGTAGTTCGGCATCTTCTGCGAACTGCTCCATGAGAATCTGTTTGGCCCCGTCCAGCGCTTCTTTTGCGTTGGTGATACCGTGCTCGGTATTGAGATAATCTGCGGCTAAGGTTTCAGGGTCAAGGCTAGGATCTTCTAACAGTGCGTCAGCTAAGCCTTGTAATCCGGCTTCACGGGCGATTTGAGCTTTGGTGCGACGCTTGGGCTTATACGGTAGATACAGATCTTCTAGACGGGTTTTGGTATCGGCAGCGAGAATATCGTTTTTTAGTTCTGCCGAAAGCTTGCCCTGCTCCTCAATACTTTTCAGGATGGCGCTGCGGCGGTCTTCCATGTCTCTCAAGTAGTGAAGGCGCTCTTCAAGACGGCGCATCTGGGTATCGTCTAGACCGCCGGTGACCTCTTTGCGGTAACGGGAGATAAAGGGCACGGTAGCGCCTTCGTTAAGAAGCTCTACGGCGGCATTAACTTGTTGGGGGGCTACATTCAGTTCGTCGGCAATACGTTGGTTAATACTGTTCATTAACGGATGTCTTCTGCAAAAAAATTCACCGTGAATATACGGCAAACTTATCCTGCTGGGGAGTCTTGTTTTTTATCGAGGGAATTGTTAGTGCGCCGGCATAGCACCGGCGCACTGGTTAGATTAGGCCTGTGGGCCCGCGGTAACAATAGCGGCAGACACGTCAAATTTTTGCATGTTCTTTTGGAATAGGGCCGCTAACTTAGACGCCTGCTCTTGATATTCTTCGAGGCTTGTCCAGCCATTTCGTGGATCCACGTATTGGTCTGGAACGCCGGGAATGCTGACCGGTATATCAAGGTTCAATGTGTCAATGTGAACGGTTTCACAGCCCTCTAGCGCACCGCTTTGGGCGGCGGCTACTACCGCGCGGGTGACAGGGATAGGGAAGCGAGCGCCACTGCCACCTGGTGCGCCGGAGCCGCCGGTCCAACCGGTATTAACCAAGTAAACTTTGGCACCGGATTTTTCGATGCGAGTCATTAGCAGTTCCGCGTATTCACCGGCTGGACGCGGCATGAAAGGTGCGCCAAAACAGGTTGAAAACGTTGGGTGAATACCCGCTTCAGCGCCCATTTCAGTAGAGCCTACACGAGCGGTGTAACCCGATAAAAAGTGATAGGCAGCGGCTTCTTTACTGAGAATGGAGAGCGGGGGAAGCACGCCGGAAACATCGCAGGTCAAAAAGATTACCGTATTGGGCTCGGCCCCATTGTTGTGTGGCACACGCTTGGCAATGTGCTCCAAGGGATAGCAGCAGCGGCCGTTTTCAGACAGGCTAGTATCATAGTAATCGGGATGTCGCTGCTCGTTTGTCACCACATTTTCGACAATGGCTCCAAAGCGAATCGCATCGAATATGACGGGTTCATTGTCGCGGCTCAAATTGATGGTTTTAGCGTAGCATCCACCTTCAAAATTGAACACTTGGCCCTCGCCCCAACCGTGCTCGTCGTCGCCAATTAAAAACCGGGTTGGATCGGCGGAAAGGGTCGTTTTACCCGTGCCAGAAAGGCCAAAGAATAATGTCGTATCGCCTTGCTCACCCACGTTGGCGGAACAGTGCATCGGCATGACTTCTTTTTCGGGGAGCAAAAAGTTCTGCACAGAGAACATCGCTTTCTTCATTTCGCCCGCGTATTTCATGCCGGCTAGCAATACTTTGCGCTGAGCAAAATTGATGAGGACAACGGCTTCGCTATTGGTGCCATCACGCTCGGGCTCACAAACAAAATCGGCGGCGTTTATCACTGTCCAAGCTTGTTTGGATTTTGGGTTGAACTTGTCTGGGCGAACAAACATATTGCGACCAAACAGGCTTTGCCAAGCCGTTTCGGTATAAACGTGAAGTGGCAGATAGTGGTCATCGCTCGCACCCACATGTAAGTGCTGCAAAAAGTGGTCACGTCCGGCAAGGTAAGTGTCTACGCGCTCCCAAAGAGCATCAAATTTGTCAGCATCGAAGGGGCGGTTCACGCTGCCCCAATCAATGGCGTCTTCGGTAGAGGGTTCTTTAACGATAAAGCGGTCGTTAGTCGAGCGTCCAGTGCGGCTGCCGGTCGTGACGACCAAAGCGCCATTGTCGGCGAGGTAGCCTTCACCGCGGGCTAATGCGGATTCAACAAGCTCTGCGATGCACAGATCTGTGTGCACCGTGATGCTATCCAATTGCTGGGTCATTGCTTTTTCCTGTTCCGTGATGTCCTTTTAGGACGTTATATGCTTTTTTGTAAGCCTTACGCATCTTCTTTTGAAATGCTATGGGAACATTATGGCAATAAATTTATAAAGTGCTAAGTCGTATTAGGAAATGCTCTCTATTCAAGTTAGTGATGGCGGCTAGTGAAGCGCGGGATCATCTTGGCTGAAGATGGCATCAACGGCCGCGCTATCAAACTGATAGTCGTGGTTGCAAAATTCACATAGCACCTGAATAACTCCCTCGTCGGCAATGATTGCATTGGCCTCGGTTGCTCCTATCGAGCGGATGAGCTCTCTTGTTCTACTTTCAGAGCAGCTGCAACCAAAGCGGACTTCACGGCTATCGAACACTCTGACGTTGTCCTCGTGGTAAAGGCGATAGAGCAATTCTTGATGATCGAGGGTCAACAGTTCTTGATCGCTGATGGTGCTGGCTAAGTGAGTAAAGTGTTCCCACTGTTGTTCGCGAAGTTCTGGGGCAATGGTTTTACTCGGTGGCAGTTCTTGTAACATAAAGCCCGAGCAGTGCTGTTCATCGGCGGTTAACCAAAAACGGGTGTTCAATTGCTCTGACTGGGTAAAATATTCGGCTAAACATTCGGCCAAAGACCCTCCGCTGAGGGGGATAATACCCTGATAGCGCTTGCCTTTCACAGGATCGATGGTAATGGCTAAGGTGCCATCAGTCAGCAGCTCATTGAAGTTTTCGCTGGTCGCATTTTCAGCGTCACGCGCAATCGCACGGACGCGCAGATCGTTACTACACTCGGCCATGATGGTAGGTACTTGACCTTCGCTGCGAGCTTGCAAAATGATACTGCCGGCAAACTTGATCGTTGTGCTGAGCAGGGTGGCGGCGGCAACGAACTCACCTAGTAGTTTGCTCACTCCCGGCGGGTAGTTATGGCTGACCACTGCGGTTTGATAGCTTTCGTAGAGCGTGACGACATCACCCCGGATATCGGTGTCATCAAACATGAAACGTAAAATTTGGTCTTGGCTTGCCATGAAATTGCTCACTATTCGAAATCATTGGTTTGTTTGAATCGGTGGATCTGACGACGATCCTTCTTGCTGGGGCGAGATTGAGGTGCCGCCATCCCGGCGCTGGTCAATTTTCGCTGCAGCGCCGTTTGTTGCCGCGCGGCAATACTTTCTTCGGTTTCACGATAAAGCAACTGAGCTTCGGGTGCTCCCCTACGCTGATCAGATAGGCCGATCACCTCGACAATTTTTTCGTCCCAGCCCTGGCGGATACTTAGTTTTGCGCCAATTTGCACTTCTTTACTCACTTTACAGCTTGCGCCATCGTAGCGCACTTTACCGCCTTCAATGGCAGCCTTCGCTAAACTGCGAGTTTTGAAAAAACGCGCCGCCCAAAGCCATTTGTCTAAGCGAATTTTGTCACTCATTGCTGGCCTGCGGGAAGTATTTCATCAAAGTGGTGGATGCCGCGAAATAGAGTCTCTGAACGGAGGTCTTTATGGCTGTCGGGTTGCAATAGCGTCAATAAATGCGCAATGCCGGCTTGTTTTGCCGATGCCAAGACAGATTCAGTGTCATCGATGAGCAAGCTGCGAGCGGGGTCGAAAGGATGCAGGGCTCGCATGCGATGCCAAAATTCCGGGTCTTCTTTCGGTAGCCCTAAGTCATGCGATACGATAATTCTGTCGAACCAGCGGTCGATACCCGTTTGCTCTACCTTGATCGCAAGCGTTTTATTGTGGGCGTTAGTCACCAAATAGAGGGTTTTGCCGTGTTCGCGAAGCGACGTTAAAAATTCAACCACAAAGGGACGAATTTCTATCATATGGGCAATTTCACGCTTCAGCGTCGGGATGTCGATGCCTAATTGTTCAGTCCAATAGTCGAGGCTATACCAGGAGAGTTTGCCTCGTTCAGACTGCATCATGGGCTCTATTTCAGCCCATGCTTCCCAGCGCTTTAGACGCTTGAATTTGGCATAGTGCTTGGGCAGGTAACTCATCCAGAAAAAATTGTCGTAATGGAGGTCCAGCAGGGTGCCGTCCATATCGAGCAATACGGTATCTATGTCATCCCAGTTAATCATAAAATCCACGCTGTTTTGATGGGGGAATAATAACATATTGCCTCTAATGTGACTCTGATCAATAAGATTGATGCTCAAAAAACTCAACCTATGGCTAGATAAGCGTTACAATAAAAGCCCCCCTAATGATTTTGAGGTTTCTTTTGCCAAATCAGAGTTTTTCAATTCCTGCTGATTGGCCGGATCGTTTATACGCTGTCTGCCGCGCGGCGGGTGAGATTGTGTTACAGCATTATCGGCATAACGATACCCTAGAAATTACCCATAAAAGCGATCATTCTCCACTCACCAGTGCGGATTTAGCCTCTAATGATTATCTCATTAAGGCGCTGGGGGAATTAGAGCCTCGGCTGCCGATAGTGTCTGAAGAAAGTGACCCTCGACATTTTGTGGTACCCGCCGGTTCGCGTTATTGGTTGATAGACCCTTTAGATGGTACCCGTGAATTTATTGAAAGAACCGACGAGTTCACTATTAATGTGGCCCTTATTGAGGGAGATAAAACCATATTTGGCGCGATATATGCGCCCTGTAATGACCAATTTTATTGTGGTGGCCGAGGTGTGCCGGCGTTTATGAACGAAGCGGGTCAGCATTCGTCGCTGGCTTGTCGAGGGTTAGGCGATGAGGTTGTCGCGGCGATTAGTCGGCGTCGTTCTAAAAAAGCCATGGAGTTTTTGGCGACGACCGATCTGGTGGCAGAGCTTGGGGTAACTACTGTCACTTTGGGTAGCGCGTTAAAGTTTACCCACGTGGCCTTGGGTAAGGCCGACATTTATCCTTGTTTAGGCCCTACGGGAGAATGGGATAGCGCAGCTGGACAAGCTATTATTGAAGCATCTGGTGGGGCTGTCGTGGACTTGCAAGGCCAGTCACTTCGCTATGGCCGCAACCCCGATCGCATCAATCCCAGTTTTATTGTGGTGGCTGATATGGGGGCTTGGCGTCGCTCTGGTGATATTGGCGCTTAGTGTCGGTTTTTAACAATCACTTGCAGGTGCTGCGATACGATATCGTCGTAAGGTGGTAGCAACCCGCTACAGCTTAGCGCAGCGCGGGTTTTTTCAGCCGGTTTGGCTTGATCCAACGCGCTGGTAAGTGACCAACTTTCGACGAATCGTTCGCTGATAGTGATGGTGTTCGCTTCAGCCATGCTGGCTAGATAGTGGGCTTGTTGCTTAGCCAGTGCTGGCATTTGAGCCACCAGCGTTGGTTGGCGGCGAAGCGCGCTGGATGACGGCGGCATCATTTCGCCAACGCCAATGGCAATAGCAAAATCAACTTTACCCTCTCGCATGCGCTGCTGTGCACTGTTGTGATGTAGTCGCAGCAGTAAACTTGCAGCGACTAAGGTATCGGTGGCGCTGGCTACATCAAACTCACTCGGGGCTAAAGTTATATCAAAGCCACCAGCGGCAGGTTCCCACGCCAACATTAAGCGCTCGGCGGTATCGGCCACGCACAATTCTAACTGGCGAGCAATTTGTTCGAGGATAGCGCGGTCTAGTTGGCGGTTCAGCTGACTCCACTGGTGCACGCGAACCGCAATCACTGCTCTACCACTAATGAGCTCTTCTTCGGGGCGAGAAGGCTCGCCAAAAAGCTGTAACAGTAGTTCACCCATCGCATCTTGATGAGGATATTCAGGCGCGGGGAGGTCATCGATCAATCGTTGCCGAACATCTCTCAACCAACGGCTTGCCGAGGTTGCTAGTAACCTGAGTGCTAGATAACAGAGTAAGGAGCTAGCAAATAACAACACTAACTGGATAAAAAGCTCGGTTCGTTGCGCCGCCGCTTGTTGACGATTGTCGAGCGTCACTTCGGCATAGCCAATGACACTGTCGTCGTTAGCTATTTCGCTGCGAAAGACTGAGCTCAATGCATCGTAGGGTAGGTCTTTGTCGGCCGCGACAATAATGTCGTTATCAATGCCGACAATGGCTACGGTACCAATTAAGGGAGATTCGAGCGTTTCTTGTAAAATAGCCGTCAGGGAAAGGGCGTCACCATTGAACACGTCATAGCGTGCTTGGCTTGCTAGTTGGCGGCTAGCTTGACCACCCATCTGTGCATTTACAGCGTCAATCATCGAGCTATTTTGCTGAAATTGCAGCGCAGCAAACAATAGGCCCAACACCACGAATACGGTGGTGCCTAGTGCAGCAATTCTCTCTTCGAGTGGCAGTTTAGCAAACAGCGATGTCATTAGTTTCCCCTGATGTTACCGCGCATTATAACGTATCGGGCTGTTCGTCAGCAAGGAATTTGGTGGCGGCTAGTGCACCTTGCTGCCGCAGCGGGTAAAATAGTCCTTTTTTGTTGAAGCGAAGCGTATGCGCGAAATTCTCCTGATCAATATTTCCGGCCTTGATCAACCGGGTATTACTTCCACCATTACCGCTATCTTGGCAGAGCAGGGCGTCAATGTGCTCGATATAGGCCAAGCGGTGATTCACGATTCACTCTCACTTGGAATGCTCATAGAAATTCCTGATGGTGCTGAAGCTTCAGTGATCATTAAGGAAATTTTGTTCCGAACCCATGAAATGGGAATGCGCGTCAAATTTGAACCTATTACAGAAGAACAATACCAACACTGGGTCGAGGCACAAGGTAAACCGCGTCATCTTATTTCTTTACTGGCGCGAAAAATTACTGCTGAGCACATTGCTCGCTTGACGGCAGTAACGGCGGAAGCCGGGCTCAATATCGATAAAATCAACCGCCTTTCGGGGCGTATTCCACTCGATCATGCACCCGTCAGTAGCAAAGCCTGCGTGGAATTTTCGGCCCGAGGTGATATCGATGATGAGTCACAGGTTCGCGCTCGTTTCTTGGAGCTTGCTAGTGAGCTTGATGTAGATATCGCCTACCAAGACGATACGATTTATCGTCGCAATCGCCGCCTAGTGTGCTTTGATATGGACTCCACCTTGATTGAAGCCGAGGTTATCGATGAATTAGCTAAGGCTGCTGGTGTGGGCGAAAAGGTGAGTGACATCACCGAGAGAGCTATGGCGGGAGAACTGGATTTCAATGAAAGTTTTGCAGAGCGATTGGCGTTGCTTGAAGGCTTGGATGAAAGTGTGCTGGCGGATATTGCCGCCAATTTACCCATCACCGAAGGGGCGGAGCGTCTAATCAGTACCTTGAGGCATTTAGGCTACAAAACCGCGATTTTATCCGGTGGCTTTAATTACTTTGGTCAGTATCTAAAATCCAAACTGGGTATTGATTATGTCTATGCCAATGAGCTAGAAATTGTCGACGGCAAAGTCACTGGGCGTGTTTCTGGTACGGTGGTCAACGGTGAGCGAAAAGCAGAGTTGTTACGCGAGTTGGCGCTAAAAGAAAATATTAATTTGGAGCAGGTAATAGCGGTAGGAGACGGGGCTAATGACCTGCCCATGTTGAGCATTGCCGGTCTAGGTATAGCCTTTAGAGCCAAACCCCTGGTTAAAAGTCGTGCGGGGCATGCGATATCTACGCTGGGTTTGGATGGTATTCTCTATTTGATCGGGGTGAGTGATCGCGACCAAAATCAGGCTAAATTAAGCAGCTAAGTGCTTAAAAATCGCTAAAGTCGTAGCTCATATCGGGGGTGGGTGGAGCAATATAAAATCCTTGAATCAGACTGGCGTTCATCTGCCATAGAAGCGCCATGGTGTTGGCGCTCTCGATGAAGCCCACAATCGGCTCTATACCGTGTTGCTGAACTTTACTGATCATCTGTCGCAATGGCTCAGGGTTATTGTCTTGTTGTAAGGCTTGCATAAAGTGCGGAGCTAATTTTGAGAAACGTGGGCTAAGCTTATCGAAAACTTTCATGTTGTCGTGTTCTTCACCCACGCGATTAATCGACAATTCACAACCAATTTCGCGTATTTGCTTAAAGACATTGATCGCGCGCATCAAATAACTTTCAACGTTGCTCTCCAAAAATTGAAAGACAATCTTGTTGGGCGGTATATCTGCCGTTCGCAGCGCAATGGCGATCCAAGAAATTAGCTTGTCATCATTTAACGCATTGGCGGTGAGATTAATAATGAGCTTGGTGTCGGGCGCGTGGGGTAAAACGGTGTTGAGCTGTTTGCAGGCTTCTACAATGATCCAGCGATCCAGCTTGGTATTAAATTCTCGCGCGGTGAATGCCTCGATAAACATGGCTGGAGAGACTTCTTCATCATTTTGATCGAGCATGCGCACGTAAACTTCATAGTAGTCTTCGTCGTTGTTTTTAATATTGACCAGTGGCTGAAATGACAAGCGAAAACGGTCTAGTTCGAGGGCGTCGTCAAGGGTCATACCTGTGTTGCCGGCAACCCCAGCGCGGACATCGGCGGTAAAGAGCTTGAAGGCGTTACCATCGTTTTCGGCGCGCGCTTCAAACATGGCTTGGTAGGCATTATCCAACCATTGCTCCATGCCGATATCGTCGGTTCGAGAGGCCACCCCGATACTGCATGTCACTTGAACGGTTTTTTGCTGGAATTCAAACATATGTTCAGCCACTTGATGCAGAACGTCGGGTAGAATTTCGCGCACACTGGCTAGGCTGTGGCTCTTGGTGTAGGCCACTACGCTATGGCCGTTAAATTCTCGGGTCCACGCTCCGAGCATGGCAAGGCTGCCCGCGATAAATTCTACGGCGCTTTTCAGAACAGCCCGGCTACTGATCAAGCCTTGTTTGGCGCGTAATTGCACGACCTTATCAATTTCAACAAATAACAATACGCCGTCGCCATTATCTTGCTTGGACAGTTCCTCTAGAATTAAGGCGCTGCGTTGGTCGATATCAGCATTTGTGGTTTGTGCGGCCGAACTACCGGCATTGTCGGGTTTAAAGCTGATTTGAATGGTCGCTTCACCCTCGTAAAAGGTTGAAACAAATTTGGCGGTCAGCGGTTTGTCACTGTCGCCCAGGGAGATTTCAGCCGTTGCGCTGTCACCTCTGGCGGCCATTTTGAGGGCTTTTTTAAGGCCGTCCCGTTGCTCTGGTGCAATAAAATCAAAGAGCGGCATCGCCTCTAAATCATCGTGATTTTGTCCCACCAGACTTGCGAAAGCGTCGTTGCACTCGACAATGATACCGTCAGAAATATAGGCAATGGCGTCAGAGCTAGCGTCTAGTAACTGGACTTGGCGGCGATCAAACTCAGCGGCCTGGGCGTTGACGCTCTGCAGTTGTTGATTGAGTCTGGCGGTGGCCACCTCGCGTTGAATCACATGTAAAAAATGTTGTCCTCGGCACAAGCACACCGCGTCGTTAGCGCCGGCATTGATGGCGATGTCAAACTGTTCCGCATCGATAGTGTCCACCACCATGAGCCAGTGTAACTTCGGGCAGTATTGATCACGGAGCGCAATAAATTGCTCGAGGCTTATGTCGGGGTGCTTGTTGTCGCAGAGTACAACATCCCATGTGTGTGACGTTAAAAGGTCGGTTAATGTTTCGCTAGTTTCCGGGCGTTTTACTTCGGCCGCTAAGCCTGCTGCACGCAAAGCGCTAATCACCTGTTCGCTGTGATTGGCAGATTCATCAATGATGAGTATGTTGAGCGCGTTGTTGTGCATTAGGTGGCAAAGTCCTTGTGAAATTTTATCAGAGTGTAAAGCCCGTCGGTCAATTTTCCTAGTCTACGTGTTATACCAACAAAGCTTTAACCTTTTCGTCATCCATTCCTACGCGCATGCCAATATTTGGGATTCTACCCATCGGGTCATCAATGCTGCTAAATTCAAATAAGCTGTGACTAAATGTCGATTGTATATTGGAGTTAAGTCGCACCAAGATCTCTAAGTCGTCGCGAAGTAGCTGAACTTTGCATCCCTCGTGGAAGGGAACGCTAGGCAAAAGTAACTTGGCGGTTTTACTTGCACGGGGGATATCGGGCAAATAAAGTCCAAAGGTGAAAAACTCCATATTGATATCGCCCTTGGAAGGAATAAAGCGTGCGCCAAAGCATATCGCTGCTGGGCTAATAACTTCTAAGCCAAAGGTGACGGACTCTTGGTCGCTGCGAAGCCAGCGGATGGTTCCGACCATATAAATGTCATCTTCGTTTTCCCGAATGGCGATAATTTCACCATTTTTTATGGGTTTGTTGAGTGGCAAAGGGAGGTTTAAGCAATAACCTGTTGCGCTGTGCTCCACCACTTCTGCTCGTTGCAGTTTGGCCTCGGTATCGACGACTTGCTTGTTGTTTAAACTGGCTTGGCGAATTTCATTAATGATGGCCAGCGAAGCCATTTCAGCGTGCTCGTTTAGCTCGCCATGTTTAATGTCATCCCAGGCATCTTTGAGCAAGGTCTCGCGTTTAGCCTTTAAAAATGGATTGTCACTATCTTCAAGCAGTGCCGCTTGTCGATTTAAGTGGCGCGTTATATCGTCCAGAGAGCGGTGGTGGGCGAAGGTATACCAAGTATCTGGTAGCCCAATGGCAATATCCACATGTCCTTGGCTCGGGTGTCTTGGCATTCCCCGGGTCACTTCGCCGCTGAGCGATCGCTGCAAGTGAGTACGCATACGTTTGTTAATGCTAACTTCGCCGCTGCCCCCCTGTTCAATGTTATTTATTTCGGCCAATAAGGCTTGATAATCGAGAGCCACTATATGCTGCGCATCGCTTAATTGCTGACGACGTATGGGTGGTAGGTCGCTGTCCATGTCGATGGCATAAAGGGTCTGCTGGCTTTTGGGGTGTAACTCAATCAAAACTGCAAACTTTTGTAAGAACTGCCACACATTGGCAATCTCGAGCTGGTTAAGTTGGTTAGAATTACAAACTCGCAATACACAAATAGCAGCGTACAGATCGGTCATGCAGCTGATGGGTCGCTCGCTATTGAGGGCGTCGTTGAGGCGGTGTTCGTTGATATGGCGTAAGACCGCCAGATGATAGCGTTGGTGTAAGTCTTGCCATTGTCCTGGACTATCTAATCGATATAAAAGAATGTTTTGAAGAAGGATTTGTTGTTGGCACAAAATGCTCCTGTGCAAACAGGCAACCGCATCTTTAGCCGGTTTAATGGGTTCTCCATCCTCGGTTGCTCCCTGCATTCCTCGATCGCGCTGGGCGAACTCAAAATAGGCATCCCCCAGCGTTTGCCAAAGGATAGCTGCATCGTCGGCTGCACGTCTCGCGCCAATGGGTAAATCGATAGATTGATTTAAGTACTGATGCGAAAACCTAGTATTGAGTTCATAAATAGCATTGCGTAATTCATCCAGCAGGGCCAAGCCCAACGATAGTTTAATATGATGGCAATGTTGCGTATCTTGGCAGGCTCTTAACAGCGCGCGAAAATAGTCATCACTGTTAGCGCGGTGCTGTTGATCCAGCCATAGCGTCAGTGAGGCTAGACTGGCCTCGCCATAACACGTGGGTTCTTCTTGGTTTGTTGGTTCTATTTCCATAACGGCGCGCTCCTCATCCGTGAATATCTACAGTATAGAAGAAGGATGAGGGGCTGCCAGATTAGAGCGCGATCTTGTGCAAGGCGCCGGCTTGTGTGAAAACAAATTTAGGCATTAAGTAGCCTGGCAGCTGAATTAACAACTCGGCGGCGAGCTGTTGTGCAGCCTCCCTTGTGACGTCAAAGTGAGCCGCCCCGGCGACTTTGTCTAAGGCGTGCATGTAGTATGGCAATACGCCTTGGCTAAATAATGTTTTGCTAAGTGATAGCAGCGTGTCGACGTTATCGTTGATGCCCGCCAGTAAAACGCCTTGATTGAGCAGTGTAACGCCATGTTGCTGTAAGGCATTAAATGCTCTCGCGGTGTGTAGGTCGAGCTCGTTGGGGTGGTTAGCGTGCACGACAAAGGCAATATCAAATCTATCGGTATCCATCCATGCCAAGGTCTCTTCGGTGATCCTTTGGGGAATAACAATTGGCAATCTACTGTGAATACGCAGTCGTTTGACATGGGGTATGGCGGCGATGTGTTGGACGAGTGTTGATAAGTATTTATCGCTCGCCGCAAGCGGATCGCCGCCGCTCAAAATGACTTCTTCGATATCGTCGCGTGCGGCAATGTAATCTAAAGACTGCTGCCATTCCTTTAGGCTTGGATTGTTGGCTTGATAGGGGAAATGGCGCCTAAAACAATAACGACAATTGATGGCGCAGGCACCACTGGTGATCAGCAATACTCTGCCACGGTATTTGTGAACGATCCCCGGCACGGGATTTCGTTCACTTTCCTCAAGGGGGTCTGCACTGTAACCGCCTACCACGTCCAGCTCTGCACCGAGGGGAAGGATCTGTCTTAGTAAGGGGTCGTTGGGGTCGCCCTGACGCATTTTTGCCACGTAAGTTGCGGGTACTCGCAGCGGGAAGTCGGACGCGGCCGCACCACTCACATCGATTTGGCTAGCATCCAGTGCTAGTGCCGCCAAAAGCTCGGTGCTATTGTCATAGGCGGAGGCGAGAAGTTTTTGCCAACTTTGGCTCTGCCATATCGGTTCAATATTGGGTATGATAGACGTCTTTTTCATTGTGCTATAGGCTGCGAGGAAACAATGGCCAACTATTCTACCAACGAATTCAAACCAGGTCTTAAAGTTTTGCTAGACGGCGAACCTTGTTCGATCTTAGAGAACGAGTACGTCAAACCCGGCAAAGGCCAAGCGTTTAACCGTGTCCGTTTACGTAACTTAAATACCGGTCGCACATGGGATCGTACCTTCCGCTCAGGTGAAAGCCTCGAGGGTGCTGATGTCATGGATATAGATATGGAATATTTATACACCGATGGTGAGTTCTATTACTTTATGGAACCTGCGACCTTTGAACAGCACCAAGCCGATGTTAAAGCTGTTGGCGACACCGTGAAATGGCTCAAAGAGCAAGATGTGTGTGTTGTCACGCTATTCAATGGCGCACCTTTGAGCGTAACACCGCCTAATTTCGTCGAATTAGAAATCGTTGAAACGGATCCTGGTGTGCGCGGTGACACAGCGACGGGAGGCACTAAACCCGCTCGATTGACTACCGGGGCTGTGGTTCGAGTGCCCTTATTTATCGATCAAGGCGAAGTCATTCGCTGCGACACCCGCTCGGGTGAATACGTAAGCCGCGTTAAGCAATCTTAATGCGTTGGCAGCCTAGCGCAACGCTCGAGGCGCTGCGCGCCAGGGCTGCCATGATCCAGCGGATACGCACATTCTTTGATGTGCGTAACGTTCTGGAGGTCGAGGTGCCATGCCTTGATATCTTTCCCAATACCGATCCCAATATGGCCACCATTGAGGTCACCTGTGGCGGCGTGACCCAGTATCTACAAACGTCGCCCGAATATGCCATGAAGCGGCTATTAGCCCGCGATGGTGTAGATATTTATTCTATAGCCAAAGCGTTTCGTGATGATGACCTAGGCCCGCGCCACAATCCTGAATTTACCATGTTGGAATGGTATCGCGTTGGCATGGATTGGCAGGCCTTGATGCATGAAGTGGCAGCCTTGTGTCACGTCTGTGCTGAGGGTTTACAGTCGTTGTCACCCCCTCAGTTTGATAGTTATGGGGCCTTGTTTGAGCGCCATTTAGGCTTAGACCCCCACAAAGCCTCACTCATGGCCTTGCGCCACGCCTGTGATCGCTTTACCGATTTGGGAAGCCTTGAGTTAAGTCGCGTAGAATGTCTGGATTTGTTGTTCAGTTATGGCATTGAACCTACATTAGGGGCCACCGGTCTGCAGTTTGTCTATGATTATCCTGCGTGTATGTCGGCTTTGGCGGTCGTAGAAAAAAATGCCAGTAACATCGCAGTAACGCGTCGTTTTGAGCTGTTTTTTCGCGGTATAGAATTGGCTAATGGCTATCAAGAGCTCACCGACAGTGAAGAACAGGCGCGTCGTTTTGCAAGTGACGAAGACCAGCGCAGGATGTTGAATAAATCCGCTTACCGCGGGGACCCAAGGCTAATAAGCGCCTTGCAGCATGGTGTTCCTGGCTGTGCGGGGGTGGCGCTTGGGGTTGATCGCTTGTTGATGACGTTGCTGAATGAAAATAGCCTGTCAGCAGTACAGGCTTTTCCGCAGAGCCGCGATCAATAGCTTACGCTATACGTTCGCCCATCTTGAGAGGGCTGGCGTGTGCTAAGTGCTCGGCCCATTCTACAGCGTCTTTGCCAAATAACATTACCACTGTTGATCCGAGCTTAAAGCGACCCATTTCGTCACCCTTGGCAAGGGCTTGGGTATCGATTTTGCTAGGGTAATCGGTGCGTTGGATGGTTCTCGTCACTGGCGCTACTTGTCCGCCCCAGACGGTTTCAATGCCGGCAACAATCATGGCGCCGACTAACACCATGGCCATTGGCCCGTACTCGGTATCAAAAATAGCCACGTAGCGCTCATTGCGTGAAAACAATCTCGGAACATTGTCGGCGGTGGCGTTGTTGACCGAAAATAGGTCACCTGGGACATATATGCCATGGCGGAGGGTGCCGCTAATGGGCATGTGGACGCGATGGTAGTCTTTGGGAGAAAGATAAATCGTGGCAAATTTGCCGCCGTCAAAAAGCTTGGCAAGTGCTTCGTCACCCCCAAGTAATTCGAGTGACGTGTAGCTCTGTCCCTTAGCTTGAAAAATACGGCCGTGCTCAATATCCCCAAGCTGACTGACTGCACCATCCGCCGGTGAGGCTATGCCCTCTTCGCATATATCCCGAGCGCCTTCGCGCAGTGGGCGAGTGAAAAAGGCATTAAAGTTTTCATAGCATTCATGGTCAGGTTCGGCGGCTTCTTCCATATTGACCTGGTATTGATCGATAAACCGTTTGATGATGGCATTTTTAAACCAAGGTGTCCGACATTCGGCCAGTTTACCTACCAGCCTAGAGAGTAAATGTTGGGGCACAATATATTGAAACAGTATAAAAAGTGGCGTCACGTCAAAAATCCTATGGTTGTGAATTCGTAGTGTAACAAACCGCCTTGGTTTTTACCTAGTGGGGGCAAAAAAAGCGCAGATAAAAATGGGATTATTGAGAATAAATGCTATGCTTTTGTAAAAAATATTCGACAATTATTCATGTATAGCACTTTTGTAAATTTATTTGCTGATCCCAACCCTACACGCACGGCAGAGCGGCGTGAATTCTTTTTGGGGCCTCTATCCTTTGTTATTACAGGGTCGTTCTTTCTATTTTGGCTGTCTCAGCTGGTCTTGCGTATAACAACTTCGCAAGTTGTTGATTTAACTGAAGTGATATCAAAGATTTGTGTGTGGTTTGTTTTTCTCTATTTGTTACGTTTTTATAAAATACGACAGTTCGTAGTGGCCGCTATGCTCGTGGCTGGCAGCTATGTTTACTTGAGCCCTGTTTATGGGACACATACTAATCTGCAACCGTTAATCTATATCATTCAGTTAATCGCTTATATGTTGTTACCTCGCTGGTGGAGCTTGGCTCATACTTGCGCGCTATTATTAGCTAGCTTTTGGATTCAGCATTCCTCCTTGTCGGCAGAGTTTAACCCACTTAATCATGTCGCTATCAGTGGATCTGTTTTAACGGCTTGGTGGTTTTGGGATGCCTTAATGTTGCAGGGCTCTAAGCAAGAGTGGAGGATTGGATTTCAGCGCGCTTGGTTGGTCATACTACTGATAATGGTGGCTCTGCAGGTTGTTGAATATAGTTTTTTTGAGCCCGAGCAATGGCAGCCGCCCTGGCTGAATGCATTTAAGTCATTGCTTATTGTCGCTGTTTTATTTATTTCGAGGCGAAACATTAAGCTGGCTTCCACGCTGATTATCATTGCTGCTATCTTGGCGGTCCCGGCGTCATTTTTTGCTAGTGGCAATTCAGTCAGAGCCTTGATGTATTTTATTAGTACGTTTCCGTTTTTATTTTTTGGATTGGGTTCGACTACTGCCCTTATTTTGAGCACCTTAGTGGTGGTGATGTTTTTTGTTGCCAATACCGAATGGATTGTTGGCCCTGGGTTCGAGATAGCTTGGCGTTACGTTCAAACGAGTGTCGTTATGTTAGCCAGTTTGTGGCTAGTGAAGGAACGACTAGCAACCGGTCAGCTTAGGGTGCAAAAAACTAACGGCTTCGATGCGTTGTTCCACCTAAAGAAAGGGGACTTTGTCGATATTAGTCAACGGTTAGCCAGGGATGTTGGGATTTGCTTGTTACTCGTTGTCGCCGTTTATGCAAGCTTTGGTTATTTTAAACAACAGCGTTTTCAGAATATTTGGCCGTCAAGTCAACCATTGCAGCAACTTAATAGCGACGTACTGCAGCTTGAACTCTTTCGCAGTAAGGCTTTGCTGCAAGAAATAAGTGCGGCGCAGGAATTTCAGCTAGCCGCTAAACTGCCTCAATGGGTAGGTCGCGCATGGGAAAGCTATCCCTCATGGTTTCAGCTGCGTTGGATCAATCAAAACGGTCAAGTGGTTCGATCTTGGCAGCGGTTAGAAATGTCTGGCCCGGAGTTACATCGTTCGCTGCCGGTAGCTGTCGAGCAAATACATACCGCATCTCTCAAGACGGGGCAGATTTGGCTTTCTCATTTCACTGAAACGCTGGATAGCGACAAGCCGCTAGTGCTCTATTTGTATCTACCCGTTGGGCGGCAAGGCGTCTTAATTGATATTGAAGTTTCGGGACGGTCTCGGTCATTGCTCATTGGCCGTGGGGATTCGGCGGCGCCAGATAGAGTCGTTGACTTGTCTTCCACTGATTTTATTAAGGTGATCAAAGGCCTGTTGGAGAAGGAATCTTCTGCCATGGTGGTGGAGGGGGTTCGCACTATCCTCAATTTTAAAACGCCCGTTAAACACATACAGAATTTGTTCTATTTCTTCTGGTTAAATGGGTTGTTATTGCTATTACTCATACTGTTTAGTCGCATCATGATAAATCGTAACGCGCGTAGACTGAAAAATTTGTTACATGTTACCCACGCTTTGCGTTTAGATGCGGAAACTACGAAACAAATGGCGAATCAGAGTAACAGTGTCAAAGGCGTCTTATTACAAACGGTAAGTGCCAATATGAGGCAGCCCTTACAAAATATTTTTGGTGTGGTGGCGAAACTTGAGCAAAGCACTATGTCTTCTAGCGAGCTTAGTGGGGTCATCGGTCGTTTACAATTAAGTTCGCGCCGTATGCTGCACATGGTACGTTCGATTCTCGATGTTATGCGTTTGGTCGGTAAAACCGAACAGGTGGGTATGCAAGGTTGTAGTTTGCAGCAGCTGCTTGAGCCTTTTGTTACAGAACTCAACGTGGACGCTAAAAAATTAGGTATTGAAATACAAATACCGTCAGAATTTCCTCGTATTGATCTTCGCTCCGACCCCGGGCTGCTTGCCCATATTTTTAGTTCAATGAAAGACGAGCTTCTCACCCATGAAGGGGTAAACCATCTAAGCCTAGAAGTTTTTGAGCAAGATCTCGATGTTCTGCTTAAGTTCGAAGTGGGTCCCTATGATTTGTCGGCACGAGTGCTAAAGCATATCAACGAGGCAAGAGATGAAAATGTACTGTTGACAGACGGGGAGTTATTCAATTCCAGCGAAGAACTGACATGGCGATTAATTGGTACTAAATTGCATTTGCTGCAGTGCGGTTTACGACTAGAGAGTTTAAAGCAAAACGTCACCCGAATATTGATTCGTTTGCCAAAAACCGCAATTAGCGCCAAGCCAGGCACTAGTGATTCTCTATCGGTGGTTAAACGCTAATGATTTATCGTGTTTTGTCTATATTTCAGGCATGGTCTGGTGACTCGACTCACAACCTTCGATTGAGTCGAGAAATTCGAGAGATGTATAGCAGTTTGGCGCTCGTTACGTTGTCTGTTTTTGGTTTGGCGTTATGGCTCTCGCCAATTCAAAAGGCGAGCGAAATGGCTATAAGTTACCTGTTGGCCGCACAGGGCATAGCGTGGATACTGGGCATCATGACACTGGTTAAACCACGGACCCACGTCGGATGGTATAGCTTTTCCCTTGTGTTGTTGGGCGTGGCGTTTAGCTACGACCCTGCCATTGTGCTTCAGTGCCTAACGCTACAATTTGTGCTTATCAGGCTGGTCATGCCAAGGTTCATGGCGCTAATGAACATAGCTGTTTTGACGCTAGCTTTGGCGGTTCAAGCAGGTTTGCAGGGGCTTGATGAGTTCGATCTCTTCTTTAGGTTCGCCAGTAATGCTTGGTGTGCACTGATGATTGTGGACGCACTTTTGCGCAACTATAAAGCCGAGCTGGGCGATCGCCGTCTAACACTGCTACAAGCGGTTTTACCAATTTTAGCTTTTGCCATGCTAGTTAGACTAACGATCCAGTATTTTACTGAATCCTCTGTTGCAATGTATTTTTTCCGCGTCGTATTGCTCTTATGTTTTTTGGCGCTGCCATGGTTCATCAAATATTATCCTCGGACTGCTCAACGGGCTTTCGATGGCCTAATCGGTGTCGCCGTGGCTGGTTTAAGTTTAGCGATGTGGTTTGAGCCTAGCGAATCAGGCGTGGCAATAGGCTTTCTGATCGTTGTGGTCGTCGTTGCCACGGAGGGCTGGATTAGAGCGCTGTTAACGTTCATTTTGCTATTGTTGGAGATCGTATATTGGCTGAGCCTGCCTGCCGTTGATGTTGGCGATAGCATAGCCATGTTAACAAGTAGCCTTGGATTAGTTGTGTTATTGGGCTTTAGTTTGTTTCGACTGAATCAGTCTAGAGGGCAGCAAACACGGCAAAGTAAGCGTGATCTCGATATCACGCGAGCTGAGAAGCGCAACTTGTCTGGCCGTTATCTAATGTATTTTATGACGGTGATAGTCCTCAGTAGTTCAGTCATATTTGCTGGTATCCGTGCCATTCAGTGGGACCAACTTTCAAAATTTGAAGCGCGAAACCTCGACTGGATTGAGGATTACAACCATGCGACGGGATCCTTAATTGATCAGGTGGTGTTATTTCAACGGCAAATTGATGCCATCGAAATGGTTCGCCCCGGTGTACCTAAAGTGGTTGGTCAAGGCTTAATAGCTATATCAGATAGGGTGGTGCGTTGGCGTTGGCTGAATGATACTGGCACGGTGATTTACGACACGCAAAATACCAATACCAATATCGAAACAGACGCCAGCTCAGAAGATAGTCGATTGCGGCGGGCAGTCCGTATTGCCAGAAGTCTACCACAGGCTAAGACATTCATAAGTAGGGTCTTTCTCGCAGATATCGGTCCTACCGAAACGCCCATTATCATGCTAGCGACGGCTGTTGCAGATTCTGAGGGGCGAGTTCGAGGATTTTCAGTTGCCGATATTTCTGTAAAAGATCATATAGATTTTGCTATTGGGTTGGTGCCAGGGTCGCTTGGCCTTGATGTTTCAATCATTGATGCGGATGGAAATTTTATCTACCAGCGCGGCCTTGGCTTCAACCATGCTTCGGTGCTAGATCCTGATGACAGTCTTTCGATCAATGATTCGGCAAAGTTTTTCGCTATTGTAAGAACTCGCAATGGACATTTAACATGGGATGGTCGTGAAATAATAGTCAAGCCCATCTCTTTTATCGGTGCAAAGGTAAATAATGATTGGTTTTGGGGGCCTAAAAACGAAGGGTTTTTAGTGATTGAGGTTTTGCCATTAAGCAATATCAGAGCATTTTTTGCGCTGTCCTCGGTGCCTATGTTGTGGCTAACACTCATGCTCATTGCTGCAATACTCATTGCCGTACTCTTTAGTCGTTCTTGGCTGTTGGGGCAAAGATTGCAACATCACGTTCAGGAAGAAAAAGCGTTGCAGTTGCTTGCCGAGCATGAACGAGACAAAGCCGTTCAGGCTGAGCAGGCCAAAGTTCAGTTTCTTTCCAATATGAGTCATGAGATGCGCACCCCACTCAATGGGATTGTGGGTATTGCTGACATACTCGATAAAGATCATAGCCAAACCAATGTTGACCGCTTTAAGGGTATGTTGTTGGACAGTTGTGAGCGCCTATCAAGACTTATTGATGATATTTTAGATATGGGAATGATTTCTCGTGGCGAATTAATGTTGGCGCCAAGCTTAGTCGACTTTTCCGTTACTATTAACAATCTTTTTAATAGACAAAAAATAGTCGCACAGCGCAAGGGGCTTTTACTGGAGCTAGATAGTTCGGGGCTGCAACAACCTTGGCGTTTTCTCGATGAACAGCGCGTCGGACAAATTGTTGATAATTTAATCACTAATGCCCTTAAATTTACAGACCATGGCTCGGTTAAGCTGGTCGTGCAAACGACTCAAGAAGGCATTCATTTAAGTGTAGAAGACACTGGCGTGGGTATGACTGAAGAGGTTAGGCAGAGGATTTTTAGTCGATTTGAGCAAGGGGATCTGTCCATTAAAAAGCGCCATCAAGGCGCAGGTCTGGGACTGAGTATTAGTCATGAGCTAGTTGAGCTAATGCAGGGTAGCATCGAGGTCTCTTCTGAGTTAGAGGTGGGTAGTCGATTCGATGTGTATTTGCCGATATCGGCAGCTCGGCCACCCGATGGGCTTGCATCTTCTTTAGACGCCCCACAATCAGATGAGTTTTCGCGTCCTAAGCAAACCCTGAGTGGGCGAATACTTTTGGTGGAAGACAATGTGGCAAACGCGATGAGTTTTGTACAGATTCTTGGCGATTGGGGGTTGGACATTGTACACGCCATGCATGGTGCTGAGGCATTATCGTTATGTGAGCGGCAATCGTTTGATTTGGTTATTGCCGATTTGGCGATGCCTATTATGGATGGTGAACAACTATTTATTGAACTTAGGCAAAAAGGGATTGAGTTGCCGTGTTTGTTAGTGACGGGGAATGCCTCTATGGAGGATATTGGACGATTGCAATTGGTTGGCTTTGATGGCATCTACACCAAGCCCGTGAAATTTGAGGTCTTGCGAGAACGTATTGCCAGAATATTGGCCGCCAAGGTTAACCCTTAAAAAAGTTAACCCGTATCGGTGAGTCGGACTACTCGTCTTGGCTTGATTGGCGAATGTGTTCAAAGCTGGCAAAACGGCGCTGGCTGATCTTGCCTTCTGCTACGGCCTCGAGCAAGGCGCAATTGGGTTCGCGCCGATGCTGGCAGTCGCGAAATTTGCAACGGCCAAGAAAGGGTCGAAATTCAACAAAGCAATCGGCCAGGGTGTTGTCATCAAGGTGCTCTAGGCCAAACTCCCTGATGCCCGGGGAGTCGATTAAATCACCACCGCTGGGAAAATGGAAAAGTTGCGCCGTGGTAGTTGTGTGAGTACCTTTTTGGGTTTTGATTGACAGCGCCCCAACCTTTAAGTCTATATCAGGTAGGAGCTTACTAATAAGTGAAGACTTACCCACACCCGACTGCCCAACAAAAACTGAAACTCGCTGTTGTAGTGTGTCGACGAGTTCTTGGAGGCCTTGGTCGTGAAGGGTTGAGGCGCGCAATACGCGGTAGCCTAAGGTTGGGTAAACGCTGAGTAGATCTTCAATGGCTTGCTGATTATCGTCGTTGATGAGATCTGTCTTGTTGAGCAGTATGATGGGTTCAATTCCGGTATGCTCAGAGGCGATTAAGTAGCGGTCGATCAAATTCGCATGGGGCAGTGGTGCTGGTGCAATCACAATCACTATTTGGTCAATGTTGGCCGCAATAGGTTTGAGTCGGCCGTGTGGATCGGGCCGGCATAGTTCCGAGTTTCTGGATTCCACGGCGACCACAACGCCTGTGGGCTCTCCACGACACCAGACGACTTTGTCGCCTGTAACAAGGGTCGGTAAGTTAGCTCGCAAGTGGCAGCGGTAAACGTGGCCATCGGCGGGAACGGGTTCGATATCGATTTGCGTGCCAAAGTGAGCGATGACAACTCCGGAAAGCTCTTCGCTGAGTTCACCGTTTTGAAGGTTGTCCTCGGCGCGGCTTGCTCGCTTGTGAGCACGAGCCATTCGCTCCTGCTGAATTTTTTCGATTCGCCAGCTTTGGCGGCGATTGAGTTTTCGTTTGCTCATGAGTCATTATTTGGTGGATTTGTCCACAGTGTACACTTTGTTGAAGCTTGACGTTATCCCCTTTGACAATTAGGTTTGCACGCTTAATGAAATAGGCTCTATATTAAATAGAACTCTGCACAGGGAACAGTTACATGGATAAAGTAGAACAGCGTTTAATTTGGATCGATCTTGAAATGACAGGATTGGATCCAGAGGTTGATGTGGTTATTGAAATCGCTACCATCGTAACGGATGCCCAGCTGAATTTGATTGCCGAGGGGCCGGTGTTTGCTATTCAGCAGAGTGCTGAGGTCATGGCCAATATGAATGAGTGGTGTGTTAAACAGCACGGTAGCTCGGGTCTAACCCAGCGGGTATTGGAGAGCAACATTACTCTGGCAGAGGCCGAGCGCTTAACTATTGAGTTTTTACAACAACACGTTCCCGCGGGTGTATCGCCTATCTGTGGCAACAGTGTTGGCCAAGATCGACGCTTTTTAGTGCGTTATATGCCTCAACTCGAAGCTTATTTCCACTATAGGACCATCGACGTGAGCACCCTCAAAGAGTTGGTTCGTCGTTGGTCGCCAGAGCTTTTAGACGGCATGAAAAAGCAAGGTTCACACTTGGCGTTAGATGATATTCGCGATTCGATTAGCGAGTTACAGTATTATCGGGAGCATTTTCTTAGTTGTTGATACCGTGCTGGGCAAGTGCCCAGCGTATGTGCTCACGAACCATTTCATCGTCCACATCTAGCCGTTGCTGCAGGGCGTCAATAATGTCGGGCGTAGTGTCTGCATTTCCCAGCCCGACGGCCAAGTTTCTTAGCCAGCGGGCGTAGCCAATGCGCCTTATCGCGCTGCCTTCTGTCTTGCTCAGGTAATCTTGCTCGCTCCAAAGAAAGAGATCGGTCAGTTGCTGGTTGTCGAGATTGTGGCGCGGCTTGAAATCCTGCTCTTGGTTATCGCCGGCAAATTTATTCCAAGGACAGACTAATTGGCAGTCATCACAACCAAAAACACGGTTGCCCATCATGGGTCTAAGTGATTCAGGTATAGCGCCCTTCAGTTCGATAGTGAGATAGGAAATGCAGCGTCTACCATCTACTTGAAATGGTGCGACAATCGCCTTCGTGGGACAGGCGGGTAGGCAGGCCTGGCAGCTACCACAATGCATCGTTGCTTGTGGCGGATCAACGGGGAGCGGCAAATTGGTCAACAGTTCACCTAAAAAAAACCAAGAGCCAGCTTTATCGTTGATGAGCATGCTATTTTTACCGATCCAGCCCATGCCGGCGCGCTGCGCTAGGGCTCGTTCCAGCAGGGGTGCGCTATCGACAAAGGCTCGCCCAGCGGCAACGGGGGCGGCGTCTTGAATACGCTTTGCCAATTGGGCAATTCGCTTGCGGATCAGTTTGTGATAGTCCCTGCCGAGTGCGTAGCGTGAAATGTACGCTTTGCTTGGGTCGTTCAGAATAGTGAGAGGATCTGCTCCGTCGCTATCGCGATAATCCATGCGCAGGCTAATGCAGCGCAGTGTGCCGGGTTCGAGTAGCGTGGGGTCGATGCGTTTATCGATGTTGTTGGCCATGTAGGCCATTTCGCCATGGAAGTTTTTTGCTAGCCATGATTTGAAATGCTCTGCATCTCGATCAATGACTGCGTCACTAATAGCGACCGCCTGAAAGCCTAGCTCTTTAGCCCATTGGCGGATAGACACTACCAGTGATTGCATGGCGGCAGGGTCTAGTGCTAGATCAGTATTGGCTTGGCGTGGCTGTTCGGTCATGGCAAACTCACAGTTATTAACGGGTTAAGTCTACCCTATGCCTGTCTATGGTGACAGGCCACACCCTAAGGAACGGTATGAGTTTTTCTATTTACAGTGCGTCGCAAAGTCATGCTTTGGATATTGCTGCCCAGCGAGATATCCCAATAAGTGGTTATGATTTGATGCGTCGTGCGGGTAAGGCCGCCTTCGATTTATTGGCACAGCGTTGGCCGCGGGCCAAAAGTGTTCTGGTGTTGTGTGGCGGGGGTAATAATGGGGGTGATGGCTGGGTACTTGCCACGCTAGCCAAGCGCGCAGGCTACCGTGTGGTCGTGATCAGTGCTGTAGATCCACATTCTTTAACGTGTGAGGCCGGTCAAGCCTATGCTGATGCCTGTCGAGAGGGGGTGATGTTAATTCCTGTGGCAGATATTGAGCAGCAAACCCCTGATGTGATTGTTGATGCCCTGCTTGGCACGGGTTTTAAAGGTCAGCTGCGCGATACGATGATCCCGTTGATTCATTGGATAAATCAAACCAAGGTAGACGTTCTCTCATTAGATATTCCCTCGGGTGTGGCGGCGGATGCCAATGAGCATTTTGCTGTGGCGGTTCACGCGACTGTCACGTTGGCCTTTATTGCTTGGAAACCTGCCCACTGGACCGGCCCGGCAAGGCCGCTCTGCGGCGAGCGAATATTGGTCGAGCTGGGTGTGCCGGCGTCGGTGTATAAGGCCTGTAAGGCGCAGGCTCAATTATTGTCTATTGATAGCCTGCCATCGTTACCCGCCCGATCTGTCGCCGCTCATAAGGGCCACTTTGGTCATGTGGTGGCTATTGGCGGTGAGCATGGTATGGGAGGGGCAGTGATACTGACTGCCAAAGCTGCGCTACGCAGTGGTGCGGGGTTAGTCAGTGTGGTTACTCGGCCCGCTCATGTAGCGGCTTTGTTGGCGCAGACGCCGGAGGTGATGGCGCACGGTATCGATGTGCCTGCACTGGCGGCAGAGCTGCTTACCGAAAGACATACGCTATTGATTGGTCCTGGTTTGGGGCAGGGGGCATGGGGACAGGCTCTGCTGCAGAGAGTGTTACACAGCTCGCTGGCAACGGTCGTCGATGCGGATGCGCTAAACCTTATATCGCAGTGGGGCGTAGAAAAGTTGCGCGATTTACCCACGTGTATTATTTCGCCGCATCCGGGTGAGGCTGCCCGGTTATTAGGCTGCGCTGTGGCAGACATTGAGAGCGATAGGCTAGGTGCAGCTCGGAGACTTCAGCAGCTAAGCGGCGCGGTGGTTGTTTTGAAAGGTGCCGGAACCATTGTCGATGATGGTGCTCAGGTTAGTATCTGTTGCCACGGTAATCCAGGCATGGCCAGCGGTGGTATGGGCGATGTCTTGTCGGGAGTTATGGCTGCGTTGTTGGCGCAGGGGTTGTCGGCGGGTGACGCTGCGCGTCGGGCGGTTGCTGTGCATAGTGCCGCCGCTGACCAATTGGCGAGTAGCCGTGGGGAACGTGGTTTGATGGCGTCTGATTTGATGCCGGTGATGAGGACTTTGTTGAATGAATGAGTGGCACGTTGCGGGTGAAACCGCCATGGTTGCGTTAGGCGAGCAGCTAGGCAATGCGCTTAAAGAAGGTGCGGTGGTTTTTTTACATGGCGATCTAGGCGCAGGTAAAACCACCCTTAGTCGAGGCATATTGCACGCTTTTGGGCATCAGGGCGCAGTGAAAAGCCCTACCTACACGCTGGTTGAGCCCTAC
>Ga0209962_1000081_pt1 | contig 28502 bp, 21 predicted proteins | sample SalPonA_C_H2O_MG_FD_185722 | JGI IMG/M metagenome (GOLD analysis project Ga0209962, IMG submission 185722) | Water microbial communities from South San Francisco under conditions of wetland restoration - Salt Pond MetaG R2A_C_H2O_MG (SPAdes)... | ecosystem: Environmental > Aquatic > Non-marine... | reverse complement strand
TTGATCGTTTCAGACGCTCTTAGATGCAAACAAATTTTTATGAACATCATCAGTAATGCGGTCAAATATACTCAAAGAGGTATTATTGAGGTTACTTTAATGCATGATGAACAGAATATCTGCGTGAAGGTAAAGGATTCAGGTTTTGGCATATCAAAGAACCAATTAGATAAATTATTTTTGCCGTTTGAAAGAGATGAGATGATATCTAAATCTACAATCGAAGGGGCAGGGTTAGGTCTAAGTATTACAAAAAACCTCATTGAAGTCTTAGAGGGACATATTGACGTTAGCAGTCAATTAGGTAAAGGCTCTACTTTCTCTATTACATTACCGAAAAACAAGGATGTGCCACTGGCGTCTGATGTATCTAGTACCGATGATACAGCGATTGCTTCTCCCCCAGCATCTATTGAGCTTATAGATATACCCAACAGACTTATTGAGCCTGCATCCCCTCGTAACACAAGTACCTCAGCGCAAACATTAAGGGTATTAGTTGCAGAAGATAATGAGATCAATCAACTGGTGATTCAACATCAATTGCAATTAGCCAATCATAGGGTGCTAATGGTCCATGATGGGTCTGAAGCTATAGAGGCCTATCAAAACTATGAGTTCGATGTAATCATCATGGATATGATGATGCCAAATATGGATGGCCTAACGGCAACACGTAAGATTCGACAATTAGAAGAAAAAAATGATTCACATGTGCCTATCATTGGACTCACCGCTAGTATAGTTAAAGGTGTTGAGGAAGATTGCTTACTAGCGGGTATGGATGGATATTTAACAAAACCAGTTGAAGCAAATGAATTGTTGAGAACACTTCAGGAAGTGGTATCCCAACAACATTGTAACGATGCTATTTAATTAGGATTAAGGCTTCTTAAATTTCAAGGTAAAACGATCAGTGTTACCTGTGACGCTATGAGCGCCTACCTCATATTCTAGTTCATCATCTTCACGATAATGTAAGTTAGAATAGTCCACGAGTTCAAAACCAGCAGCTTGGATTTCCTTAATCGCTTTGACTGGATCGAAGCGACGACGGTTGCTGTTTGTATAAGGCTCCATGTGTCGTGCCGTGTGATCTACGACGGCATAAATACCACCTGATTTAAGAGCGGCAAAGGCGGCTTCGTTCATCTTGGCACGACCAGCATCATCAAAGTTGTGATAGTTTCGGAACGTCAATACCATATCAACGTCTGAAACACCCAAATCATCCATTTCTAGCGTATAAAATTTAGCACCAGCAGGTCGAGATAAGCTCGCATCTTTGGCGGTGATTTGGATGTTTTTAAAACCAGGTTTGCCGACTAGATTACGTTCTATACGGGACGTACCGATAGCGCCATAGTATTCTCCTTTTTCAGCTAATACTGGTGCTAAGATACGTGTATACCAACCACCACCTGGGATCAGTTCAACAATTTTCATATCTGGTTTCAAACCAAAAAACTCAAGAGTCTGCACAGGCTTGCGATTGCGATCCCGTTTTACGTCAGCGGCAGGTCTACCTTCTGCTTGCATCGCGGCTTTTACTGAGTCCGCTAGGCTATGTGTACCGTGCTCGTGCGCGAACGTTGGCATACTTAATACACTGCAAGATAAAGCAGCAGCCATTATCAGTGATGATTTTAATTTCATGTCCTTTCCTTCCATTTATATCAATTATGTTATGTATACGGCGGTTAATTAAATTCAGAACAATTAATCTCAGGACCATTGATCTTAGAGTAATTAACCTTAGAGTCATGAGTCTCAGAATGGTAAATTTCAAAACATCGAGTAACTTTCCCTCAATGCCGCTTCCTGAAAAGTAGGTACGTATATCAGCATTTAAGATTATAACATCAGTTTTTTCAACAAAATTAGGCTATTTCAACAAAATCTGTAATCCCCAAATTAAAAAAATGACTAAAGAGACGAAGAAAATAGCCTTCCATTTGTATTTGCGCAAAACATTTTCAGCTTGATTACCAAAGAGTAAAACTAACCATGCGATGCCGAAGTAACGTAAGATCCTAGATAAAGCAATAGCGAGAATAAACCAGCCTATTGGGTAAGCACTTACACCGGCCGCAACCATTGCAAGTTGGAGGGGGATGGGTAATATGCCAGCTAGGACAATAAACCAAAAACCTTCGTCAGCCATACGCTGTTGAATATTGGTGAAGAGCTCAGGATCACCAAATGCACGGATAATATCATCTTTAAATATATCAAAAACCCAGAAACCAATCATATAAGCGAGCAGGGCTCCAAGTATGCAACCAAGTGTTGCTACGGTTGCAATATGCCAGACTTTATCTCTACGTAACTGCGACAGAGGGATCAGCAATGTTTCGATAGGTATAGGAACAATGGTCGACTCAAGAAAGGAAGCGAGGGTGACACCGGGTAGCAAATACCTTGAATGTACCCAGTGCTTTAGTTTTTTACGCAGTACTTTAACCAAGTGTGTTCCTTACACGGTTAGGATGCAGTTTTAACTTATTTCGTATGTTTGAAGACAACGCCATCTTTCATGACAAATGTCACGTTTTGCATCACTTCAATATCGTTACGTGGATCACCAGAAACTGCAATGATATCAGCATGCTTACCAGGTGTAACTGAACCCAACATATTGCTGATATTAAGTAAGTCTGCAGTATGTTTTGTGGCGCTTAAAATAGCCTCAATTGCCGGCATACCAGCATCGACCATGTGACGGAATTCTTCACCATTGTCACCATGGGCTGACACACCTGAGTCAGTACCAAACGCAATCTTAACTCCGGCTTGATAAGCTTTGCTGAAAGTACTTTTAATCAAAGGACCAATGGCAGCTGCTTTGGGGCGAACAATAGCGGGGAAGTAACCATCTATTTTGGCTTTTTCCGCTACAAAGTTACCAGCGATGATAGTGGGCACATAATATGTACCATATTCTTTCATAAGGTCCATGACTTCTTGGTCCATATAGGTACCATGCTCGATCGAATCAACGCCAGCTCTAATAGCTCTTATCATGCCTTCTTTGCCATGAGCATGCACCGCAACAGTCATTCCGTAGTCTTTTGCTGTTTGTACAATGGCTTCTAATTCATCCGTCATAAACTGTGGGTTTTGCCCAGATTTTGCTACCGATAAAACCCCACCTGTTGCGGTGATTTTGATGAGATCAGCACCATCTTTATAACGTTGACGCACAGCTTTACGTGCTTCGGCAACACCATTAATCACACCTTGTTTAGCACTTGGGTCTCCCATTAAACGCTTCGTCATTCCATTTGTTGGGTCGGCATGTCCCCCCGTCGTCGCAATGGATTTTGCGGTAGTAAAAATGCGCGGACCAATATGTTTACCTTGATTTATTGCATTTCTCAGGGCAACTGTTTCATTATAAGCATCGCCCAGATTACGCACAGTGGTAAAGCCAGCCATTAGGGTCTTTTCAGCATAGTTTGCAGCGGCGAGAGCATAGTCGGCTTCATTCCACGTAAATTTTTGCATATATGTCGATGGACCACCGTGTTGGAACGATAAATGGGTGTGCATATCCATGAGGCCAGGCATGACAGTCTGGTCAGATAAATCGATGTGTGTATCGCTAGCATCGCCTTTGATAAAACCTGCTTTAATCGCCGTGATCTTATTGTCTTCAATAACGATGGTTTGTTTGCTCAGTACCTGTTTATTGTCAGCAGTAATGAGTTTACCCGCATGGATGTAAGTAGCAGCAAGTGCTGTGTGGCTATACAACCAAGATGTAACTAAGGTACTTAATAAAAGATATGTTTTCATGTTAATCACTTATTGGAATTGTAGGTTCGATTAATTAAACCTACTTTAAGTGAAATATAGGGTAAAGGCAAAAGTTATATTTGGCCTAAGCAGACCTCAACATTGCCCGAGTATAAGATGATTTTATCCGCAGATTCTTCAGCTTCATCAACCCATTGATAGAATACGTTTTGATGCAGTTTAGCCCATAAATTACGGCGTACTTTGATGTAAGGTAAGTATTGTTTTTGCTTTGGGTCAAGGCGTAATTCACAGGGATGTTCAGCGTCTAAGCGAAAAGTATCTGCGGTAGCAGTAGTACAAATAATTTGGCCATTATGCAGGTCACGGTGCCACTGAGTAATAATGAAAGGCACATCTGCAACGGTTATTTTGACTTTTTCTATCGGAGTGACAAGAAAGTAGTTACCTTGTTCTTTCTTTAACACACTGGCAAATAAGTTGACTAATTGGGGGCGGGTAAATGCTGTGCCTTGATAAAACCACTCACCTTTATCATTTATAGTCAGCGGGATCTCCCCGCAATATTCAGGATCCCAATCTTCAACTGGCGGGTAGGTTTTATCAAGTCCTTGAAGCTGTTGTTGCAGGTTACTTAGCACGTTCTGCTAATGCCTCTCTTAATTCCCGTAATTTACGTTTAACAATGCGCACATTATACGGCCCCATTCTCAACAATTGTTTTTGTGGTGGGCTAAGAGCCTCTAACTGAGGATTTGCGTATTGATACATGGCGCGGTTAGTAGAAACTTCAACAGGAAGTTTTACGATAGGGGTATCTAAAAGCACATTTATAGCATCTAATAATGCATTTTCAAAAGTTGTGTCTGGTGGCGCAATTTCAGAAAATTTATTGACTAATTCTCGCTCATATTGCTCGAGTAATACGATAAGGTTATCGGTATTCACCTCAGCAAAGGTTTGAGCATAGACATTGTAACGAGTAAAAGCAGAAGGTTCGATATATAGACGTCCTGCTTGCTTGAAAACTGTGAAAGGTTCCGATGGAGGTATGGCTAATAAAGTATTTGCAGAGATTTTATGGTTAGCAGTATTTAAAACCGTCGCAACGATTTTATCTAAAATCCCATCGTTGATCAGAATCGTACTTAGGATGGGCATTTTGGTAATTGTTAAAATGCTTTGTTTAACGGCTAAATCAGAAACGTCCAAAGGTTCTGTCATGGGTTCTTCGACTTGTACAGGTTCGATGAATTCAGGTGTTTCTAATTCAGAATCTGTCACTTCGACCGCTGCAGGTAGCTCAGCTACAGTAAAGGTGTCTTCGGTGAAGATCTCTTCTTCTACTACTGGCTCAACAGGTACTGGAGCAGTTTCTTCGATAATCTCTGTTGGTAAAGTGGTACTCACTGGTGTGATTTCTTGATTGGCTTTTGGCCATAACAAGACAACAGCTAAAATCACAGCTAACACAATTACTACAATAAGGATGGGGGCTTTACTAGAACCGTTACTTTGGTCTGTCATGCTATTCCTTTATAAATAAGAGGTAGAGTATAGGCAATTTATTAGACGGTGAGTTCAATCTAATTTTGCGTATTCATACCTGATTGATTTATTTCAGTGAGATCTAAAGTTTACATTGTACGGTATTCATATATATAAAATAAGGACTCCATAATGAAATATCCATACCATTTGTTACAAAAAGATACAGATCTTATTACTTACTTAGAAGTTCAGTCATTTGAAGTCAACGTGTACTTAGTTAAAATAACGATTAATGATGAGTCTGGTTTTGTATATGATAAAAAAGATAGCATCATGCGTTTTCATAGTTCTCAGCATATTCGCGACATGTTTGCCGAATTTACGGTAGAAAAATCCGTAATGGTGCATGATTCTCCGTATGATGAAATGATTGGTAATCCACCCAAACAGTCTGATGCGATGGCAATGCCTTTTTCTATGGAACAGCCTTACTAAAAGGAACTGACTAAATAAGTTAGCCAGTTCTTTACACTAGAAAAAAAAGATTTAATACATATGCTTAGAAATGGACTTCTAACAACGAAATATTATCTGAAAAATTTAAAGACTTAATTTTACCTTTGCCTTCAAAATTAATCAGATTATTTTGGCTTGGCCAGAGGTCGCGTAAGACATCATGGCGCACTTTAATTGTACCGATCTCAGCAGGCTTTTCTGTTTCTTGATAGATCCAAAAGAATCTACCTTCCACTTCATGCCCCACTTTTTTTAGTTTAAAAGGGTGGTCAAGCTCATTGTATAAACCAAAATTCTTAGCAACATATTCTGCAAATAAGCGCTGAGTATCAGGATCTTTTAAAATATCCGCTTTTTTGGAGAAGAGTTCTTTTACCGCATGTTCGGCGTCATGCATATAAATACGATGCATAATTTCGATATTACCTGTCCTAGGATTAAACAGAACGGTGGTTAACCCTTCCTTTTGTTGATGAGCAAGTGCAGGCAAAGTAAGTAGCAAAGAACCTAACATTGCCATAAATACAATACATAGAATAACAAAACGGTGAGTATTCCCACCGTTTTTAACAGTCTGACTAAAACTCATTTATTGCTCAGTCTCTTCGTCATCAGTTTTGAGTTCAGTTTTAATGTCTTGCATGATATCGCGATACACTTTACCTGAACGCTTCTTAGACTTGTAAGATTCAATACGCGAAGGAATGATGCGACGTGGATAATGATTATTTTCCACATCGACATCAGCTGTTTCCCAACGAGGATCAACTGTGACCGATACTAATTCTTTGTCTTTATCGGTAACGATTAGCTTAGAAACCGCTTTGGGTGTACGACGCCAAATTTCAGCAGGAATATGCATCATGTCAGTTGTACCGTCAGTGAAGGTCATTTCGATAATGATCGGCATGACTAAGCCACCTAGGTTAGAAAAGTCCATGACATAGTAATTCTTGTCTTCGGCAACGGCACGCTTGAGTGCTTTACGCTCCCAAGGCTTTAAACCATTTAAGAATTTTTTGTATGCGTTACGCTCTTTGTTGGTCACAGTAAAGCGGTCGTTTTCGTCATAAAAATCTGAGATGTCAGCGAAACGGTCCACCCATAAAGTTTTACCTTCGGCCTGATTACGCTCGTCGGTTAAGGATAGTGGCTTATCGGCCTCTACTTGACGCTCACGGGCGAAATCGATATCAGGATCTTCCGTATCTAAACGTAACTTGTAGACACGATCTAAGCTAATATCAACATGATCTGTTGAGTAGAACCAACCACGCCAGAACCAATCTAAATCAACACCCGATGCCTCTTCCATAGTACGGAAGAAGTCAGATGGCGTAGGGCGTTTGAATTTCCAACGATTAGCAAATTCTTTGAAAGCAAAATCAAATAACTCACGACCCAAGATAGTTTCACGTAAGATATTTAGTGCTGCAGCGGGTTTGGTATACGCATTTGGACCAAGACGTAAGACACTGTCTGACTGTGTCATGATAGGTACCTGCACCTCAGACTTCATGTATCCTGTGATATCACGAGGCTCCACGCCCCATGGAATTGTTGGATCCCATTCGCGACCCGCAACACCGTCTAGGAAGCTATTTAAGCCTTCGTCCATCCAGGTCCACTGTCGCTCGTCTGAATTAACGATCATCGGAAAGTAGATGTGTCCAATTTCATGGATAACCACGCCGATTAAAAAGCGTTTTTCAGCTTGCGAATAAGTGCGTGAACCGTCGTCTTGTAACTCAGTACGCGGACCGTTAAATGTAATCATCGGATATTCCATACCACCGACCGGACCGTTTACTGACTGGGCTACAGGATATGGGTAATCAAATGAGAAGCGTGAATATACATCCATGGTATGGATGATGGACTCAGTTGAATATTTCTTCCATAAGTCGCCACCTTCTTTAGGGTAGAACGACATCGCCATTACGACAGGCATCTCGTCACCACCTTGTTGATAGCCACGAGCATCCCACATGAATTTACGCGAACTTGCCCAGGCAAAATCACGCACGTTCTGTGCCTTGAAACGCCAAGTTTTACTATCGTTGGTGCCTTCTTTTTCGTTTTCTAATGCTTCTTCCTCAGTCACAACAAAAACGATACGATCAGCGTTTTTAGCTTTGTCCAAGCGACGTTGCTGTTCTTCTGTCAAAACGTCTTCAGGGTTTTGTAACACACCGGTTGAAGACACAATGTGGTCAGCAGGTACGGTAAGAGAAACGTCATAATCGCCAAACTCTAGCGTGAATTCACCACGACCAATAAACTCTTTGTTCGTCCATGCTTCGTAATCCGTGTAAGCCGCTAAACGAGGGAACCATTGGGCGAGTAAGAATATGTCATTACCACCTTCACGAGCGTCATCTGGGAAGTGCTCATAACCAGCACGTGCAGATACCGCATCTTCTTCAACAATATTGAAAGCAAAATCAATGGTAAAACGCACACGATCACCCGATTTTAAGGGTTGCGTTAAATCAACACGCATCAATGTACCGACAATCACATAATCTAGTTTATTACCTAAACCATCGACCACACGACTAATGTCATAACCAAGTTCGGTATCTTCAACAAACTGCTGACGGCGTAAAGCGCCAAGTGAAATTTGTGCTGGTTTGCTGTCTGTTGCTCCTGCTGAACCAGGCCCACGATTACCGATCCCACCAAAGGTAGTCGTCAGTGCAGACATGGAATCGTCTTTGAATTTATTTTGATCGAGCTGAACCCATAAATACTTCAAGGTATCTGGTGAGTTATTGTAATACGTAATGTCTTGTGTCGCTTCGATACGACGCTGATCTTCTAACAAGCGCGCAGCGATTGTGTAATCGACACGTTGCTGCCAGTACTGGTGTCCAGGTTCACCAGCAGCGTTACGATAGACGTTTGGGGTGGGTAAAACTTCGTCAAGTTGACGAAACTTATCTTCGAAATCCCCTTTAGTTTGACGAATAGCATCTGCATTTGCGACAGTGGCTAAAAGTAAGAAAGATGTACAAAGTAGGGCGTAAATATTACGCATAGTATTGTCCCTGTTATTAATAGTTGTAATTTTCGAGCTATATAATACGCTAATTCATGCTAAATGAAAAAAAGCATTAGCTTATGCCATTTAAACCTGTGGTCTAGGTTGTTTCTTGGTTGAATTGTCGTATCCTAAGCGTATTCTGATTTGGTGTATTTTTCTTATGCATAACTTTTCTTGGCAACGTGCCGTACTCAAAGTCGGTAGCTCCTTAATCGCCCCTGGCGGCTCTCAACAAGGTTGCTCGGCTCAATATTTGTTATCGATTGCAAAATTCATCACGACGGCGCTTGCTCAAGGCAAAGAAATTATTCTCGTTTCCTCTGGTAGTGTTGCTGCTGGGCGTGCGTCTATACCCATTAAACATGCCCCTTCCATCGCTGAAAAGCAGGCGATGGCAGCAATTGGGCAGACTCAGATGATGCAAAATTGGGCTCGATTTTTTGATCAACCTTGCGCACAAGTATTGTTAACGATGGATGATCTGCATGACCGCCAGCGGTATGTGAATATTCAAAATACTTTACGCGAATTATTAGCGCATAAAGCCATTCCGATTGTGAATGAAAATGACACTGTTGCCATAAATGAATTAAAAGTCGGCGATAATGATAACTTAGCTGCCTACACCGCTATGGTTGCCCAAGCAGATACTTGTATCATTTGTTCTGATATAGATGGTTTATTTACGGCAAACCCACGAACTGATACTAGTGCTGAATTATTAACTTGTGTGTCTGAGATTACGCCGGAAATTAAAGCGATGGCTGGTGGCGCTGGAAGTGCAGTCGGCACGGGTGGCATGTTAACCAAGATAGAAGCTGCAGAGCGATGCACTCAAACCGGGATCCAGATGTTGGTCGTCAATGGACAAAGTGCAGCGACCTTTGATGCTTTAGCGGCAGGTAAGTGTCCAGGGACGTTGTTCACACCTAAATCGGGCTCAGTGAAAGCGCGAATGGAATGGTTGCAATATACCTTGCATAGCAAAGGGGCATTGCATATTGATACTGGTGCGCATACAGCTCTAATACATAAAGGGGCTTCTTTGTTACCGATTGGTGTGGTGTCAGTCAGTGGTGAGTTTAAGGCTGGAGATGCTGTTAATATCGTGTTTGATGGGAATGTGATAGCCAAAGGCTTATGCCAATATGACTACAACGAAGCTACGACGATTGCGGGATGTAAAAGCGATGCAATTAGTGCGAAACTTGGTTATACCTTGTCTGATGTACTCGTCCACCGTGACAATTTAGTGATTTTGTAAGGGAAATTCATGGAATTTTGTATTCGAACAGCGGCTAAAGCTGCACGCCAAGCGGCAATCTCAGTAGCTCAATTAGATACTCAACAAAAAACAGATGTGCTCAATGATGTCGCCAAAGAATTGCTCGCTCAAGCAGAAGGTATCATTGCTGCTAATCAGATAGACTTGGCTAATGCCCAAGCACAAAATATGGACCCGGCGATGCAAGATCGTCTGGCGCTTGATGCGAACCGCATTGCGCAAATCGCTCAAGCGGTTATGGATATTGCCGCACAACCTGAAGTGGTTGGCCATTTGAGTGAACCAGAAATCATGCCATCAGGGATCCAAGTCCAAAAAATGCAGATCCCCTTAGGTGTTATTGGGATGATTTATGAATCTCGTCCCAATGTGACGATTGATGCTGCCGCATTGTGTTTTAAAGCAGGCAACGCTGTGATTTTGCGTGGTGGTAAAGAAGCGTTACATTCAAATCTTGCCTTGGCGAAATGTCTACATTCGGTCTTTACTAAACACGGTATAGCGGAAGCTGCGGTTACAGTCATTCCCGATCCTGATCGTGAAATTTTAAATACCTTACTGACGCTAGCAGATGATGTGGATCTCATTATTCCTCGTGGTGGTGAAGGGTTGATACGCTTTGTGACTGCGCACAGCCAAATTCCTGTTATTCAGCATTTTAAAGGTGTATGTCACTGCTACATTGATGAATTTGCCGATACAACAAAGGCATTAAATATCCTCGAAAATGGGAAAACACAGCGCACAAGTGTCTGTAACTCCTTGGAGACGGTACTTATTCACACGGCAAAGGCGGCTGAATTATTGCCTGTAATTGCCACTATGTTTGCTGAACATAAGGTCAAGGTGCATGCTTGCCCGGTTAGCTTACCGTATTTTGTTGAAGCAGGTTTAGACGCTACTCTAGCAACGGAAGCAGATTGGGAAGCGGAATACCTAGCCATGGAAATCGCGGTACGTGTTGTTGCTGATTTTGCGGAAGGCGTAACTCATATTCAGCGGTATAATTCAGGTCACACCGAGGTTATAGTGAGTGAGGAGCCGTCTAGACAACAGGCCTTCTTACAACAAATACATTCCGCTGTAGTTATGGTGAACGCTTCATCACGTTTTTCTGATGGTGGTGAACTAGGATTGGGCGCAGAAATTGGCATTTCGACTTCCAAACTGCATGCTTATGGTCCGATGGGCGCAGCCTCTTTGACGACGCAAAAGTTTGTTGTGTTGGGTGACGGACATATTAGAACGTAAACGGCTACTGTATGGCGTTTTTTTATCTAGCATACGACAAACATTGTTGTGTAGTTAAGAAATTTAACTAGCTAAAAAGTTGGCTGGTTAATAGAGTTTACAAATTGGTAAAGCTATCCAACTGTTAGTATTACTTAGGTATTAGGCTTATTAAGTTAGTAAAGCTATTCAACTAGAAAGCCACTTAGGTACTTAAGTCTTCAAGCTAATAAACATATGACAGGTTTGTGTTTTCGGCTAGAATAGAAGTCAGAAACAGCATAGTGCATAAGTACTAGCTGTCACCTTCCTCTTTTGTCGAGCGTCTCTATATTTATGCCAAATGCCTTTTATTTCATCTTGTGTACCCTGATTTGGGGTTCGACTTGGTTAGCGATTAACTTTCAGATAGGCCACGCGCTTGAGCCCACTTATGCTGTTGGGATCCGCTTCTTACTAGCAGCCTTGATACTCGGTATTTTCTGTTTAGTGACCCGTAAAAATATGCGTTTTACACGCAAACAGCACAGTCAGTTTTTACTTGTTGGCATCTTTTTTTATGCTCTAGATTACGGCTTTTTGTATGCGGCGCAACAGCATATTGTTAGTGCTCTCTTAGCTTTGATGAGCTCGAGTGTCATTTATTTCAATGTTGTTTTACGCCGAGTATTTTTGGGTAAAGCTGTGCGTTTGGAAGTGTTAGTTGGTGCTACTTTGGGATTCCTGGGTATTGCAGCCATATTTGCTCCAGAATTAGAGAAAGTGAGTTTGGGTGCGGGTTTAGGTTTCGGTTTGTTATTTGCGTTCTGTTCTTTTTTCTCAGCAGCGATAGGGAATGTCATTTCAGAAAATACCTTAGATAATGTGCCCGTTGTTCAAATGAACTTTTATACGATGCTGTATGGTTCAGTAACCGTGCTGTTTGGTTTGCAAGTTACACAGACTCCATTTGTTCTCCCTGATACGGCATCATTTTATTATGCATTGCTATATCTCAGTTTGTTTGGTTCGGTATTCGCTTTCGGTTGCTACATGAAGTTGATTCAAAATATTGGCTCCGATAAAGCCGCTTACGTGGTCTTATTGTATCCACTTGTGGCATTAGTGTTATCCACCTTTTTTGAAGGGTATCAATGGAGTGTTTTGGCTATTATTGGTGTTGTGTTGGTCTTGTTTGGAAACGCTTGCGCCATGGGCAAAGTGAAATTTTTGCAGCGATTTACGCATGCAGCAGAGAGGGATTAAGTAGATGTCACAGATTAAAAATGACTTAACAACACATGCTAAAGCGACACTATCACAGCTAGAGTTTGTCGCCTTGATGGCGTTGTTGACCTCACTTGTCGCGCTGAGTATCGATGCAATGTTACCCGCATTAACTGCGATGGGCCAGGACTTGGCAAGTACCGGGCCCCAGCAAAATCATTTAGTCGTCAGTTTATTTTTTATCGGTATGGCATTTGGACAGATGTTCTTTGGCCCATTTGCTGATGCAAGAGGACGTCGCGCCAGTATTATGGTGGGTATGGTGGTCTTCATAGTAGGGACTTTTATCTGTATGGCCGCAGAAGATATGACCACCATGTTAATCGGGCGCTTTGTTCAAGCATTTGGGGTTTCAGGACCGAGAATTGCAGCTTTGGCCATGATCCGAGATATATATGTTGGGGAATCTATGGCAAAAATCATGAGTTTTATCATGATTATTTTTATTCTTGTTCCTATGGCGGCGCCAGTCATTGGGCAATGGATCATGCTACTAAGTTCTTGGTGGTATATTTTTGTCTTTTTCTTGTTTATCACGTTGTTGACGGCGATTTGGTTTTTTTCAAGACAACCGGAAACTCTGCATCGCAGCGTACGTCGACCGTTTGCTGTCAGTGAATTTGTCGAGGCTGCCCGCTTTATTTTAACGCACCGCCAAGTTTTACCATATATTATTGCTATGGGTTGCATTTTTGGCGCTTTTTTAGCGTACCTCAGTGCCTCCCAAACGATTTTTCAAAGTCTATATAAAACCGGTGAATGGTTCCCTTATATTTTTGCATTACTCGCCTTTGCGATAGGTTGCGCATCGATGTTGAATGCCCGTTTAGTAGAACAAATGGGGATGTTGCGCTTATGTTATATGGCCTTGCTTGGACATATTCTAACGAGTCTAGTGCTTTGTGTAGTGGTTTGGTTATCTGGAGGTTTACCGGACTTATTACTATGGATCGCTTTGTTATTTGTTGATTTCTTTTTTGTTGGGATCTTATTTGGCAATATGAATGCATTGGCGATGCAACCGCTTGGTCAGGTTGCAGGGGTTGGCGCAGCGTTTATTGGTTCTTTAAGTTCCGTTGTCGCAGTCCCTATTGCACTTGTCGTGGACAGTTTCCTAACAAACTCATTACAACCTATCACTCTGGGGTTTCTTATCTTGGGTCTGAGTAGCTATGGTCTGTTTAGGGTGGCGGAAGCTAATTAGAAACTGTATGGAAATAACAAGTATGAACGTGAATTCTTATTCTGGAATTTGCGTGAACCAAATTCGTTATTCCACTTATATTGCTAACAGGGATGTTGAAGTCTATTATCCGACGTAACCCTAAAACTTGATTGAATGCACGCAATACGGCGTTATTAAATCACTCTCTCATAAAAAAACAATTAAGGGAAAAAAATGATATCTATTAAAACTGCTTTGTTCACGTCTGCCTTGGGCTTATTTGCCTTGTCGCCTTTGGCACAAGCTGATCACGACATGGGGCATTTCCCAGCACTTCAGGCTGATACTATTCAAACAGCATTGTGTAACATGCAAAGTTACCAAAAAAATCTTGCTGAAATTACGGCAAAGGAAGAGTTAACGACCTTAGATATGGTCAAAGTACATGAGCTTACTTACACCTTGGAAAATGCCTTGCAGCGCTTACAAAAAGACTTAGTTAAAGTCGCCGCAGATTTGGAAGAAGTCCATCAGGCGTCTGAAAAATTGGAAGCAGATAAAATTCAATCTTTTGGGAAGAAGTATCTGGCGCAAGGCGAGTTATTTACGCAAGGGGTTACTTGTCCTAAGTAACCTGCTCAATAACTACTATATTTCTATCTCATACTTTTGAACAAATTCACCATTGTGGACGTAAAGAATTAGTCTTAATAAAGGATTCTTTACGCATGATTCGTTATTTGTTTTTTTGGTTGTTTCTTTGTCTTTCCGTCTTTTCCACTGTTGTTGCGGCCCAATCTCGAGGACCTTCTGGCCCAAAATCAGTATTGCTGGAACCTATTGTCTTTGAATATGCAACAGAAAATGTAGAGGCTGTAGGCACAGCTGAAGCAAAGCGCTCCGTTACTTTGTTCAGTGCGGCCGCGGATCGAGTGATTGCGGTAAACTTTGTACCAGGACAAAAAGTCGCACAAGGTGATGTGTTGCTAGAACTGGACGCACGTCGTCAAGAGGTAGCAGTCGTTAGAGCGAAGATCCAACTTGCTGACGCACAGAGAACATTCGCTCGCATCGTCGATAGTGAAAAAAGAGGTGCCGCGCCGGTGAGTGCCCTCGATGATGCTAAAACGTCATTAGAACTGGCAAAAGTAGCATTAAAACAAGCTGAAGCTGACTTGGAAGACCGTTTTGTCTTGGCGCCGTTTAGCGGTGTCGTAGGTCTTACAGATGTCGAGGTAGGTGATCGCATCAATACTCAAACGGTCCTGACTACTATCGATCAGCGTGATGAAATCTATGTCAACTTTACTGCGCCAGAATCCGCACTTGCTGTACTTTTAAATTCCCCTAAGATCTCTTTGCAACCATGGAGTAATCGGACAACCTATGTCGACGCTACCATTGCTGAGGTGGATTCTCGTATCAATACCCAAGATCGCACCATTAAAGCGCGAGCTTTATTAGACAATAGTGCTGATAAATATCGCCCGGGCATGAGTTTCCGAGTGAACCTTTCTCTCAATGGTGAGCGTTATGCTGCAATACCTGAAGCTGCCTTATCATGGGGGAGTGCCGGCGCTTACATCTGGACTGCGAATGATGGCAAAGCCAAACGTGTCGATGTCAAAGTAAAGCAACGTTTGCGTGGTAGGATTTTGGTTGAAGGAGCGCTCGCGGAAGGCGACGACTTGATCACTGAAGGCATACAACGTTTGCGTATTGGTCAAGCGGTTAAAGGTATTAGCTCTACGCTAGCCGAAAAGTCAGCCCTCGTTCCTGCTAATAAGTCCTAGGGTATTAAGATGAAAAAAATCTCAGCTAATTTACTCAATGACTTACCTTCTTTATCTATTCGTCGCCCGATTTTAATTGTTGTTGTTAACCTCTTAATCGTGATTGCAGGGTTGTCTGCTATTTTGGGATTGGAAATTCGCGAACTGCCAGATGTAGATCGACCCATCGTCTCGGTGCGAGCAAATTTCCCTGGTGCGTCCCCCGAAGCTGTCGATGCAGAAGTCACCAGTCGTTTAGAAGGTGCTGTCGCTCGAGTGAGTGGTGTTAAATCTATTCAAGCCCAGAGTGAAGAAGGGTTTTCTAGAGTGCGCGTGGAGTTTCGTCCCGGTGTCGATATTGATGCTGCTGCCAATGAGACACGAGAAGCGATTAGCCGAGTGCAGCGTGAACTGCCTGATGATATTGAGCGTTTAGCCGTTGTTAAGGCAGATAATGATGCGCAATCAGTCGTCAACTTAGCTATTTCTAGTGATACGTTAAATCTTGAGTCACTTACCGAACGAGTTGAAAGAGATATTGTTCCTTTATTTCTAAGTATTCCTGGTGTCGCTGATGTGCGTTTAAATGGAGATCGAGAACGTGTATTAAGGGTCATGGTAGATCCACTTAGACTCACCAGTTTTAATTTGTCTATGACGCAGGTCGCCGACGCTCTTAGGCTTGCTCCTTTTGATGTGCCCGCGGGTAGCCTTCGCTCTAGTGACCAGCAACTTATTGTCCGAGCTGACGCGACCTCAGTAACTGCGCAAGACGTTGAAGAGATCGTGATTCAAGGTAATACTCGTATCGGAGATGTGGCCAATGTTTACTTTGGACCAGCTGATGCCAACAGTTATGTGCGTTTAAACGGTACGCCGGTGATTGGCGCAGGTGTCATCCGTCAAGCGAAATCAAATACCATTGAGATTTCAGATGAAGTCTTAGCTATGGTCGCTCGTTTGGATCAACGTTTTCCAGACCTGAATATGGTTGTGACTTCAGATGATGCTGAGTTTATTCGTGACTCAGTCGAAGAGGTCATTGTTACATTATCTTTGACAGTCGCTTTAGTTATGCTCACCTTGTGGGTGTTTATCGGTTCATTTAGAGCGACATTTGTACCCGCATTTTCTATTCCAGTGTCATTAGCGGGTGCCCTAGCCATTATGTATACCTTGGGTTTCTCAATTAATATTTTAACGTTGCTGGCTTTAGTTTTAGCCACAGGCTTAATCGTTGATGACGCTATTGTTGTTTCTGAAAATATTCAAAGACGCAGAGCACAAGGACTTGGAGCTAGAGCGGCTGCAGTACTGGGTACCAGAGAGGTCTTTTTCGCCGTCGTCGCAACTACCGCTGTGTTGGCGGCGGTATTTATTCCGATTGCGTTCTTGCCATCAACAGCCGGCCGTTTATTTAGAGAATTCGGTGGCGTCTTGGCTGGGGCAGTCATTATTTCATCGTTTGTAGCATTGTCCTTAGTACCGGCATTGACAGCTCGTTTGCCGTTAAAAACGTCAGAACCAGGATTAATTACAAAATGGCTTTTACGTGGCGGCGCGTCCATTCGCAATGCTTATCAGCGTTCCCTGGCTTGGTCATTAAGCTACTCTTGGGTGATTGTTTTACTGAGTTTAGTTGCCGCAGGCGGAGCAGCTTCGTTGTATCAAAGTATCGAAAACGAGTTGCTACCTAGTGAAGACCGCGGGGTTATACGTGTGTTTGCACGAGGACCTGATGGTGTAGGTATTAACTTTATGGACCGTCAGGCACAACAAATAGAAGCTAAGTTAGCCCCATTTGTTGAGTCGGGTGATGTAGCTTCTTTTTATACCATTGTTGGCCGTTGGGATCCTAATATCACCTTTATTACGGTGCCTTTAGCCCACTGGGACGACCGAGAGCAGAGTCAGCAAGACATCATCGCGAAATTGCGTCCAGAAGTCGCTGATTTGCCCGGTGCACCCGGTCGTGTCTTTGGTTCAAATAGCTTGAATTTACGTGGCCAAGGTGGGGGCTTAGAGTTAGCGTTAACAGGCAGTACTTATGAAGAAATTTATGCTGCAGCGTTAGCATTTAGCCAAACCATCGAAGACGAACTGCCTGAACTTGGAAGTGCTAGAGTCTCGTATCAGCCGAGTCAACCTCAGCTGCGCGTTAATATCGATCGACGCCGTGCTGAGGAACTGGGTGTGGCATTTAGTGATATCAATCGTACTTTGAGGACTGCGATAAATGGTGATGATATTGCTGATTTGAATGTCCAAGACCGCTCGGTACCGATAATTTTGCAAGCGGATAACCAAAACTCAGATAATCCTACTGATTTGACAAATTTATATGTAGGTTCAAGAAATGGTAATTTAGTACCCCTATCTAGTATTGCTTATCTCACTGAGGAAGGGGTTGCAGCAGAATTAGAGCGACATGCGCAGCGCCGTGCCATTGAGATTGATATGTCTTTGCCTGAAGATGTTACTTTATCTGATGCGGTTAACTCTTTACGCGCTTTAGCGCAAAGTTCTTTGCCTGATGGTATTGGTCTGATTTTCTTAGGTGAGGCTGAAACGTTTGAAGAAACGTCCCAACAAGTGGCACTCACGTATATTCTTGCTTTTGTGATCGTGCTGCTGGTTTTAGCCGCTCAGTTCGAAAGTGTGAACAGTGCGCTAGTTGTCATGTTGACGGTACCTTTTGGGATAGCCGCTGCCATCTATGCATTATTTTTAACAGGGACCTCAATTAATGTGTATTCTCAGATTGGCTTAGTCATGTTGATTGGTTTATTAGCTAAAAACTCTATCTTGTTGGTGGAATTTGCTGATCAGTTGCGCGATAAAGGTGCCACAGTCAAAGACGCGATTTTAAAAGCCGGAGAAGTACGTTTACGACCTATTATGATGACCTTAATGTCGACCATTTTAGGTGGATTGCCTTTGATCTTATCTGTTGGGGCTGGTGCTGAAGCGCGAAATGCTATTGGTTGGGTCGTCTTTGGTGGTTTGGGCATTGCCGCAGTTTTTACCTTGTACCTCACTCCCGTATTGTATTTTGCATTAGCTCGTTTTGTGAAACCTAGAGCCAATGAAGAACAGCGTTTGCTTAAAGAAATGGATGCTGCGGAGGCAGAAGGTTAGCGTCGCATTGCTTTGCATGGACGTTCGATAATCTTTTAAGCGCTAACATACTAATACAGGATGAATACCGTTATTAAGAACCTAAATTTCCTAAGATAGAAATAAAAAACCCGGCCAAAAAGGCCGGGCAAAAGGGCTTTATAAAAAGCACCTAACGACAGAACTGTTACATTCTAGATGATAGCTTGCATGTCACTCATGTAACCACGCAATTCTTCACCAATCCATTCCACACCGTGCTCGCGAATGGCTTTGTTAACTTCTACTAAACGCATGTTATCTACTGCATTTGACGTTGAGTTCAAACCACCACCTAGTAATTCAGAAGTAATGTTTGGCATCACTTTCTCAGCTAATAATGGGATAGCTGCGTTAGCGAATAAGTAGTTACCGTACTCTGCTGTATCAGAGATAACCACGTTCATTTCATATAAACGCTTACGTGCAATCGTATTTGAGATAAGTGGTGTTTCGTGTAATGACTCGTAATATGCAGACTCTGGTAAGATACCTGCTTCAACCATGACATCAAACGCTAACTCCACACCAGCTTTGATACAAGCTACGACAAAAATACCTTTATCGAAGAATTCCTGGTCGTCGATTTTACCTTCGTAAACAGGTGCATTTTCAAATGCAGTTTGACCTGTTTCTTCACGCCATTTCAATAAGTTCGCGTCACCATTGGCCCAGTCAGCCATCATAGTGCGAGAGAATTCACCTGAAATGATGTCATCTTGGTGTTTTTCAAACAAAGGACGAAGTAGCTGAGTTAACTCAACAGATAAATCGTGCGCTTTGATTTTAGCTGGGTTAGACAAACGGTCCATCATGTTAGTGACACCGCCGATCTTCAATGCTTCAGTAATAGCTTCCAGACCGTATTGTAATAATGCTGCTGCATAACCAGGCTCAACACCATCAGCAACCATTTTTTCATAACCAAGAACAGCTACCGCTTGTTGCATACCGCATAAGATGGTTTGCTCACCCATAAGGTCAGATTTAACTTCTGCGATGAATGATGATTCAAGTACACCAGCACGATCACCACCTGTTGCAGAAGCAAGTGCCTTAGCAATTGGCCAACCTTTGTTTTCAGGATCATTTTCTGGGTGAACAGCGATAAGTGTTGGTACACCGAAGCCGCGCTTGTATTCTTCACGTACTTCTGTACCCGGACATTTTGGAGCACACATGACTACAGTGATGTCTGAACGGATTTGTTGGCCTTCTTCAACGATATTAAAACCGTGAGAATAACCTAGTGTTGCGCCTTCTTTCATAAGAGGCATAACGGCTTCAACTACAGACGCGTGTTGCTTATCAGGCGTCAAGTTATACACTAAATCAGCTGTTGGAATAAGGTCTTGGTAAGTACCTACAGTAAAACCATTTTCGCTAGCACGGACGAATGAATCACGTTTTTCATCGATAGCTGCTTGGCGTAAGGCATAAGAAACATCAAGACCTGAGTCACGCATGTTTAGGCCTTGGTTAAGACCTTGAGCGCCACAACCTACTATGACAATTTTTTTGCCTTGCAGGACTGAACATCCGTCTGCAAATTCAGAACGATCCATAAAACGACATTGACCTAATTGGTCAAGTTGGACGCGTAAAGGAAGAGTGTTAAAATAATTAGCCATGTAGGGTTCCAATATATTCAAGTTAAAAAAGCTATCTGCGAACAAACAGCGTTGTTACATTCCAAACATAATCAGTGACGATTGATGTGAAATATAGAGGATGCTGTTTGTTTTGGAAAATGATATATTCGCAATGCTTTGTTGCATTTTTTGCAACGTCAACATTTTTGAGGTCGTTTATGGACTTTCGCAGCTTGGAATTATTTAGTCATTTGGCGTCTACCTTACACTTTGGAAAGACGGCTGAAGCTATGTATGTCACACCTTCTACCCTCAGTCGTGCTATTCAACGTTTAGAAGATGATACGCAAATTAAGTTGCTGGAACGCAATAATCGGGCAGTCAACTTAACCCATGCGGGTCACGTATTTTTAAAATTTACTCATCAGACTTTAGCTGCGTGGCAACAAACACAAGTGACACTGCAGCAAGAGAAAGAGGAATTAAGCGGCGCACTCAGTATGTATTGTTCCGTAACGGCATCACAATCTCATTTACCTGAACTACTGAACGCTTATAAGCGCTTGCATCCCAATGTAGATATGCAATTAGTGACCGGTGATCCCGCCTTGGCAGAACAACGGTTGTTACAAAAACACAGTGATATTGCCATTTCTATCCATACTCCTGAGTTTCCTAAAGAACTTGCCTTTGTGCCCTTGGGACAAGTGCCATTAGTCCTTATCGTCCCGAAAACATTAAAAATCCGGGATGTAAAAGAGATCCAATGGCCTAAGCAGCAAATAATCCTCCCTGATTCTGGTCCTTCAAAGCGGATCGTGCATCATTGGTTTGCAGAGCATAATATTCGCCCTCAAGTTTATGCGCATGTAGGGGGTAATGAAGCCATTGCAAGTATGGTTGCGTTAGGTTTAGGTATCGGATTTGTCCCACAGATTGTTTTGGACCATTCGACCCTGAGTCATCAGGTAAGACAGATCCAAGTTGATGATATAGAGCCTTACTCGCTAGGGTTAGCATGCTTGGCAACACGTCAGCAGGAACCCAAAATACAAGCTATGCTGGAAATGGCACTGAACTAATCGCTTGTATAAGAATGGTTTTACATCGACTATTCTATAATTCCTCACTTAGTTTGCTGATAACTTCTAGATGTCTACCCCTCCCGGGCGTATTGTACTAAAAACCGATCAAATGCCCGGTATTGTAGGGCTTCAGCAAGATGAGTTTGTTCGATATCACGGTGTTTATCTAAGTCAGCAATAGTACGGGCAATTTTGATTATGCGGTGGCTCACTCGCAGAGACAAGCCTAAACGGTCTATTGCCATTCGGATAAAATTCTCTTGTGCGTGGCCTAATTGACAAAATGCTTTGATATGTTGTTGTGTCATTTTTTGATTAAGCACACCTTGTCTTTCTATTTGTAAGTTTTGGGCTTGGTGTACTCTTTTAGCGAGTGCTGGTGAGGTATTATCTTGATCTTTTGTCTGTGCTTCATGAAACATATCATTGACGTTGACCTTTTTAACATCGACTTGGATATCAATGCGGTCTAAAAATGGGCCTGAAATTTTTTGTAGGTAACGCATGGTTTGGTCGTAGGTGCTGCGGTTATTTTCAATATCTCCGGTTGGACTTGGGTTCATCGCAGCGATCAATTGAAAATCAGCGGGAAATGTCACATTGTAATTCGCTCTAGATAAATGAACCTGTCCGCTTTCTAATGGCTCTCGAAGATTATCGATTGCAGTACGTTGGAATTCAGGTAACTCATCCATGAACAAGGTGCCTCGATGGGCTAGAGAAATTTCACCTGGTTGTGGGATTAAACCACCTCCAATCATCGCTGTGGGAGTTGTCGAATGATGTGGTTGGCGCAATGGTCGAGTGCCCCATTGTGCCTGACAATCTTTGCCGGCTACCGATAAAATCATCGCATTATCGACTGCTTCAGATTGATTAAGAGGAGGTAATAAGGAATTAAAACACTGGGCTAGCATAGTTTTCCCAGAACCGGGTGGACCGAATAATAATACGTTATGCCCCCCAGCCGCTGCGATTAATAATGCACGCACGGCTTTATCTTGACCGAGCACGTCGGCAATATCTAACTCGTGACTGACGCTTTGTTGTTGGATTGGATTCGCCGGAATGGTTGGCAAAAGCTGGGTTTGTGTAATATGGCCTACAATCTCGTTGAGATGAGCCCCAGTAAAAGCCTTAATCGGAGCTAACAAAGATAGTTCAGTCGTATTATGAATACTCGTTAATAACGTTTTATCAGCTTTGTTACTGGCTAACGCTGCAGACATAATGCCTTCGACCCGCCTTAGTTGGCTAGATAAGGCTAGTTCTCCAACACATTCAAATGGATCTAACTGCTGTTGCTCAAGCTGCCCACTTGCAACCAAGAGACCTAGAGCAATAGCCAAATCAAACCGAGCTCCCGATTTTGGAACATCAGCGGGAGAGAGATTGACGGTGATGCGCTTACTGGGGAATTCAAACCCCGCATTAAGCATAGCTGAGCGCACTCTTTCTTTGGCTTCAGATACACTGCGCTGCGGCAATCCAACGAGCTGAAAACACGGTAACCCGACACTAATATGCACTTCAATAGTAATTAAAGGTGCTTCCATACCAATACAAGCCCGAGAGTATACAATCGCCAAAGACATAGTGACATCCGTACATATAAATGAGAATGACTTAAATATAAACGTCTGAGTAATTTAGCTCGGCCAGTTTTCTTATAAACCCAACCAAAGCACAGTAGGAGATTTTTGCATGTTAATTGTAGAAGTTTTAGTGTTGTATCGCGTATTATTTTAGGCTAATATAAAAACGTGCTATATATGTATGTAGCTCATCAGTGACCATTCTTCTTTTAGAGTGCAATGTTGCGAATAGCAATTTTTGTGCTGCTAAACTCTCATTCCAAACATTGACACAAGCGTTTGCTTATACGTGTGTCTGCCATCTTGATATTTTTTGATTAATAAAATTCTCAGGAAAATGAGATGGCATGTCTACAGTTAACTTTAGTATCAGTGTCTCGTGACCTTGCTACCTAAAAGATTAATTGTCGTGTATTATTTAGACGTATTTAAGATTTCTCAAATAGGGATACCTGTTTGACCCCTACATGTTTAAAGGAAGTAAAATGGCTAAGACCCCTGCAGAAAAAATTTGGTTCAATGGTGAAATTATGCCTTGGCAAGATGCGACTGTGCATGTCATGACTCATGCTATTCACTATGGCTCTTCTGTATTTGAAGGTATTCGTGCTTATAACACCCCGGATCAAGGTACATGTGTTTTTCGTTTGAATGATCACAATCGTCGTTTGTTTGATTCGGCAAAAATTTATCGTATGACCATTCCTTACACATTGGATCAAATCAATTCTGCGACCATGGACATTATCCGCGCCAATGATTTGAAGTCAGCTTATATTCGTCCAATTGCTTTCTATGGTGATTTAGGTATGGGTATCCAAGTACCATTCGGTCAAGAAACTGAATTGAGTATTGCAGCATTTGAGTGGGGCGCTTACTTAGGTGAAGAGGCTTTACAAAATGGCGTAGATGCAGGTATTTCCTCATGGAGTCGCCTAGCAGCTAATACTTTACCGACAGGTGCAAAAGCTGGCGGTAACTATTTATCTTCACAATTGATTTCAATGGAAGCGCGGCGTCATGGTTATGGAGAAGGTATTGCATTAGATGTGAATGGATATGTATCAGAAGGTGCTGGTGAAAATATTTTTGTTATTCGTGACAAAGTTGTCATGACAACACCAAAAACAGCAGCAATTTTACCAGGGATCACGCGCGATACTTGCATGGTCATGCTCAAAGAGCTGGGTTATGAGATCCGTGAAGAAAATATCCCACGCGAGTCGATGTATTTAGCCGATGAGATATTTATGTGCGGTACTGCAGCTGAAGTAACGCCAGTGCGTTCAGTGGACGGTATTGCTGTTGGTAACGGTGGCCGAGGACCGATCACCAAAGAAGTTCAAGATATGTTCTTTGGACTATTTAACGGTTCAACTCCTGACAAATGGGGTTGGTTAACACCTGTTTATAAGTAATAAATTTAAGATATTTTAAGAGAGATTATTGTGCCAAAACTTCGCTCCGCAACAACTACACAAGGCCGTAATATGGCTGGTGCACGTGCTTTATGGCGTGCGACTGGAATGAAAGATTCTGACTTTGGTAAGCCTATTATTGCAGTTGCCAACTCATTCACGCAATTTGTACCTGGTCATGTTCATTTGAAAGATATGGGGCAATTAGTTGCTCGTAGTATCGAAGCTGCCGGTGGTGTCGCTAAAGAATTTAACACCATTGCTGTGGATGATGGGATTGCGATGGGCCATGCTGGTATGTTGTACAGCTTGCCGTCACGCGAAATTATTGCTGACTCTGTGGAGTATATGGTTAACGCGCATTGTGCTGATGCGATCGTCTGTATTTCCAACTGTGACAAAATTACCCCAGGGATGTTAATGGCATCTATGCGCCTTAACGTGCCCGTCATTTTTGTTTCTGGTGGTCCGATGGAAGCGGGTAAGACGAAACTGTCTGATCAGTTAATCAAACTGGATTTAGTAGATGCGATGGTTGCGGCGGCAGATGACAAAGTGTCTGATGCTGACAGTGAAGAAATTGAACGTTCGGCTTGCCCAACGTGTGGCTCATGTTCCGGTATGTTCACTGCTAACTCGATGAACTGCTTAACAGAAGCGCTTGGTTTATCATTACCAGGTAATGGTTCCTTGTTAGCGACCCATGCTGACCGTGAACAATTGTTTATTCGTGCCGGCCAAGAAATCGTTAAATTATGTCAACGCTATTATGGCGATGATGATGAGTCTGCATTACCTCGAAATATCGCAAATTTTGCTGCATTTGAAAACGCAATGAGTTTAGATATTGCGATGGGTGGTTCCACTAACACTATTTTGCACTTAATTGCAGCTGCAATTGAAGGTGAAGTACCGTTTACGATGGATGATATCGATCGCTTATCTCGCAAAGTTCCACATTTATGTAAAGTGGCTCCTGCAACTCCGGAATATCACATGGAAGATGTCCATAGAGCCGGTGGTGTAATGGGTATTTTGAATGAACTAAACAAAGCTGGTTTGTTGCATGCAGATACTAATCACGTGCTAGGTGGCACTATTGGTGATGTGATTGCGAGCATGGATATTACTCGCGAAAACCCAGAGGCCGATAAATTTTATCGAGCAGGCCCAGCAGGGATCCGCACCACTCAGGCATTCAGCCAAGATTGTCGTTGGGATACTACCGATAGTGACCGTGCTAATGGTTGTATAAGAAGCATCGATAATGCGTTTAGCTTAGAAGGTGGTTTAGCTGTTTTATTTGGTAACTTAGCCGAAGATGGCTGTATTGTGAAAACGGCAGGTGTCGATGAATCCATTCATAAGTTTGATGGCGTCGCACGGGTTTTTGAATCTCAAGATGATGCAGTATCTGCGATCTTACAAGATACGATTAAACCAGGTGATGTGTTAGTCATCCGTTATGAAGGTCCACGTGGTGGTCCTGGTATGCAAGAAATGCTCTACCCAACGTCTTACTTGAAGTCAAAAGGTTTAGGTAAAGCATGTGCATTGATCACTGACGGTCGTTTCTCTGGTGGTACATCAGGTTTATCAATTGGTCATTGTTCTCCGGAAGCGGCTAGTGGTGGCGGTATAGCTTTAGTTGAAGAAGGGGATAAGATTGCGATTGATATTCCTAATCGCAGTATCAACCTCGTAGTATCCGATGCTGAACTAAGTGCACGTCGCACGGCAATGGAACAACGTGAGCGTCCATATAAACCCGTATCACGTGATCGTAAAGTATCACTCGCACTGCGCAATTTTGCTATGCTAGCAACCAGTGCTGATAAAGGTGCGGTACGTGATCCAAGCAAGCTAGAAGACATTTAAGTCGTAGGGCTAAGAACTGTTTTATTTGTCTTAGCCCGTCATCAATACACGGTAAACGCCCGTAACTGGCGTTTACCTCTTAGCCGTATTAACGAGAAGTATTAACGTGAATAAACCTACCGTGCAGCCAAGTCCTAATGAATATCTAAAAAAGATCCTCCTAGCTCCTGTGTATGAAGCTGCCGTAAATTCAGATTGTGTCGTAATGAATAGACTGTCAGCTGAGTTAGGTAATACGGTTGTGTTAAAACGTGAAGACCAACAACCGGTTAAATCCTTTAAGTTACGCGGTGCATACAATCGTATGAGTCAACTTTCTGATGAGCAATTAGCAGCAGGTGTTATTGCGGCTTCTGCAGGTAATCATGCCCAAGGTATGGCGTATGCAGCTCAAAAGAAACAAATTCATGCCACGATTGTAATGCCAGAAACGACACCTGATATCAAAGTCGATGCGGTGCGTCGTTTCGGTGGTGAATGGGTAACGATTGTGCAGCATGGTACTAGTTTTGATCAGGCTCTCGCCAAAGCAAATGCGCTCAGTGCTGCACAAAATTTAACGATGATCCCGCCTTTTGATGATCCTGACGTTATTGCTGGCCAAGGTACGATTGCCCGTGAAATGTTAGAACAGCACCCTGAATTAGACACTTTATTTGTCGCTGTTGGGGGAGGTGGTTTAGCCGCTGGAATTGCCATTTACGTAAAACAATTACGTCCAGAGGTAAAGATCATTGCGGTTGAGTCTGCTGAATCGGCTTGCTTAAAAGCAGCTATGGCTGCAGGCGAGCCTGTAGCATTACCTTCTGTGGGTATTTTTGCCGATGGCGTTGCGGTTAAAATTATGGGACAGGAAACATTTCGTCTATGCCAAACTTACGTGGATGAAGTGATGACCGTCACTAATGATGAAATCTGTGCGGCCATTAAAGATATTTTTGATGATACACGGGTTATTGCAGAACCTGCAGGTGCTTTATCCGTTGCCGCTATCCGCAAGTATACACGTGAAAATAAAGTGTCAGGCCAGCACCTAGGCGGTATTTTATGTGGAGCAAATATTAATTTTCATACGTTGCGTTATGTCTCTGAACGTTGTGAATTAGGTGAAGGTAAAGAGGCCGTCTTTTCAGTCAAAATTCCAGAGCAAACCGGCTCATTTAAGACATTTTGTGAATTGTTGGGTGGTATCAATATCACCGAGTTTAATTATCGTTTTGCAAGTAAAGACGAAGCGCATGTATTTGTCGGTGTAAAATTGAAACGTGGCTTAGAGGAATACGCAGAGTTAACGGGTGGCTTGGCTGCGGCAGGTTATGAATGGTGTGATCTGTCAAATAACGAATTAGCGAAACTTCATGTCAGACATATGGTGGGTGGTAAACCGCCTGTGCCGATTAATGAACGTGTTTTCGGTTTTGAGTTCCCAGAGTATCCGGGTGCTTTAATGCACTTCCTAAACACCTTAGGTGCGCGTTGGGATATCACTTTATTTCATTATCGCAACCACGGTGCGGCGGAAGGCTTAGTGTTAGTTGGTTTTGATCTACCAGAAGATTGTGATGCAGCATTTAAAGACCACTTAGCACAGCTCGGGTTCACCTATGCTGAACATACGGATAACCCGGCCTACCAATTCTTTTTAGGTAATCATCCTTAGATTACCTTTTTCACTAATCTAGATTTTGTAAGTGCTGAACTATCTCTGGGTAAACTAGGAGATTAACCAATTCGCTTAATGCTTCCGATTCAGCATTAAGCTCCATGGCTCCAGAATCATTTGATGTTAATAAACCATTCTCGCGTAATCCATTCACTAGTGTGGCAAAAACATTTTTATCTGAAAACTCAGGTGAACTCACACCAAATAATTTGGATAAACGCTCGGCAATTTTTCTTGAACCACGTTCCAAATCACTACGGCTAGTCGCTTCATTTTGGCGCAATTGGTGAAGTACGACTGCATAGCGTTGGAAGGTTTCTTGTAATACTCTGGATAATAACCAAGCAGAAGTAAAAGCTTTATCCTCGGCAGCTGGGGCTTTGAGTATTTTACCGGCTTGGACAAGTATGCCTTGGATTTTAAACTGGTCGATGTAGTTATCAATTAACTCTTCTAATTGCGCAGGTTTAAAATAAATAAAAAGTTCTCTTTGTAATAGTGGATAAATTGTCGCACACGTCTTTTTAATGTACTTTTTCTCACAACCCTTCTGCGCGAATACGAGCGCTAAAATCAAACTAGGTA
>Ga0209962_1000080_pt1 | contig 28649 bp, 28 predicted proteins | sample SalPonA_C_H2O_MG_FD_185722 | JGI IMG/M metagenome (GOLD analysis project Ga0209962, IMG submission 185722) | Water microbial communities from South San Francisco under conditions of wetland restoration - Salt Pond MetaG R2A_C_H2O_MG (SPAdes)... | ecosystem: Environmental > Aquatic > Non-marine... | reverse complement strand
ATTAGCCTCGCAATACGCATACGAAATGAGTCCGCATTTGCTCAACCCTACCCAGCAATTGAGGTCACCTTTAGCGATCTCAAAGGCAACCTCATAACTCGCCGAACCTTTGAGCCGCAACAGTACCTCGGTGGCGAGATAATCGAGTCGCCCCTCCTACCAGCGGGCCTCGATATAGAAGTAAACCTTCCGCTTACCACGCCGGGCGAACAAGCCGTCAGCTACGAAATTCGACTGCACCAAGCACGCATCTGAACGTATAAAAAGTAACCAAGGTCAACCCCTAAATCGGTTAATTTTTATACAAAAACAACTTGGAGACCGCGGCCTACGCGGGTATCATTGGCGCCCTTTCCAACAGACTAATCTGCCCCTCGAGAGTCCGCTCTTGAGGCGCTCTGCTTTGAAATAGGTAACCATGCTAAAAATCGGTCCATACAATCTAGATACTCAGGTTGCATTGGCTCCGATGGCAGGGGTAACCGACCGACCCTTTCGACAGCTCTGTCGCAAACTTGGCGCTGGCCTTGTAGTCTCCGAAATGGTTACTAGCGATCCAAGTCTCTGGCACACCCGCAAATCTAAAACTCGCCTGAACCATGAAGGTGAGGCAGAGCCTCGTGCTGTGCAGATCGCTGGCGGCGACCCAGAGATGATGGCTACAGCGGCAAAGCTCAATGCGCAGAACGGCGCCCAGATAATTGATATCAATATGGGCTGCCCGGCTAAAAAGGTCTGCAACAAAGCCGCTGGCTCTGCGCTTCTGAAAGATGAGGGGCTAGTAGCAGATATACTCAGTGCTGTAGTTGAAGCTGTAGAGCTCCCAGTTACTCTGAAGATGCGTACTGGCTGGTGTCCAGATACACGCAATGCACCACGCATTGCTCGCCTAGCCGAGGATAGTGGGATAGCAATGCTGACTCTGCATGGCCGTACACGTGCTGACGCTTATCGTGGTGAAGCCGAATACGACACTATTCGTGCCGTACGCGATGAGATTCAAATTCCATTAATCGCTAATGGCGATATTAACTCCCCCGAAAAAGCACAGCAGGTACTTGATTACACCAGCGCTGATGCTGTGATGATAGGTCGAGCAGCGCAGGGACGTCCCTGGTTACTGCGAGAGATCGACCATTATCTACGAACCGGTAATCTGTTACCGGCACCTGAACGCACCGAGATTTATGACATCCTAAAGCAGCATGTAGTTGCTTTACATCAGTTTTACGGGGAACTGATGGGCGTGCGAATCGCGCGCAAACATGTCGGCTGGTACCTTGCGGCTGAGCCGGAAGGTAAGGCGTTCAGACACGTTTTCAATCAAATAGACGAAGCTCAGACCCAACTGCTAGCAATCGACAACTTTTTCGCCGATGCCAATGCAGCTTGAATGGAACAAGGTAATACCGAGTGAATACCAAAGAACTAAAGCAATACATAGAGACAACAACGGCTAGCCACGCGCCATCGCACACCCTTCGCGATAGCGTACATGAGTCGCTGACTAGCTACTTCAAACAGCTCGATGGCGCAGATGTTACCGACGTCTACCAGATGGTACTCGCGGAAGTAGAAGCGCCACTTTTCGAGTCTGTTATGGCGTACACCAAAGACAATCAGACCCGCGCCTCTGAGCTGCTGGGTCTGAACCGAGGTACGCTACGCAAAAAGCTAAAGCAGTATGGTCTGCTCTGATTTTAAACTCCCCAGCACACGGAAATTTTGATGTCTGCACAAAACCTTACACCTGTACGTCGCGCGCTAATCAGCGTCTCTGATAAGACTGGTATCGTAGAATTCGCTCAATCACTAACAGCAATGGGCGTTGAGATTCTATCAACCGGTGGCACCTACAAACTGCTGTGCGAGGAGGGTATCGCCGCAGTAGAAGTTTCGGATTACACCGGCTTCCCAGAGATGATGGCTGGACGTGTCAAAACACTGCACCCTAAAGTACACGGTGGTATCCTCGGCCGCCGTGGAACCGACGACGCAGTGATGCAGGAGCACGGTATTGACCCTATCGACATGGTCGTAGTTAACCTCTACCCATTCGCCGCCACCATCGCTCGCCCAGATTGTGACCTACCGATGGCTATCGAGAATATCGACATCGGCGGGCCAACTATGGTCCGTTCTGCTGCTAAAAACCACAAAGATGTAGCCATCGTGGTAAATGCATCAGATTACAATGCAATCCTCGCTGAACTTAGCGCAGAGAAAGGTCTGACTCACGCGACACGTTTCGATCTAGCAGTTAAAGCCTTTGAACATACAGCAGCCTATGACGGCATGATCGCCAACTACCTCGGCGCTATGGTTAACCAGCCAGAAGAGCAGCCAGCAACCTTCCCACGTACCTTTAACACTCAGTTCGTTAAGGTGCAGGACATGCGTTACGGCGAGAATCCACACCAGCGCGCTGCCTTCTATGTTGAAGCCGATGCTAGCGAAGCGAGTGTATCAACCGCACGCCAGCTCCAGGGTAAAGAGCTATCCTACAATAATGTTGCCGATACAGATGCTGCACTTGAGTGTGTTAAGCCATTTAAAGAGCCAGCCTGTGTCATCGTTAAACATGCCAACCCCTGTGGTGTTGCAATAGGCTCAAACATTCTAGAAGCCTACAACCGGGCTTTTCAGACAGATCCTACATCGGCATTTGGCGGCATTATCGCTTTTAACCGTGAACTTGATGAAGAGACAGCTCGCATCATCGTAGAGCGTCAATTTGTTGAGGTAATCATTGCACCGAAAGTCTCAGCTGCGGCTTCTGATATTGTTGCGAGCAAGCCAAATGTGCGCCTGCTTGAGTGCGGTGAATTTGCACCAGAGCCAGGTGCTGCCTTCGACTACAAACGTGTGAATGGCGGACTGCTGGTCCAAGACCGTGATCTGGGCATGGTAAATGCCTCTGAACTGAAGCTCGTGACTAAGCGCCAGCCATCCGAGCAAGAGATCCGTGATCTACTCTTCTGCTGGGAGGTTGCTAAGTTTGTTAAATCAAATGCGATCGTTTACGCCAAAGATGGGCAGACTATCGGCATCGGTGCAGGCCAGATGAGTCGTGTCTACTCAGCTAAGATCGCTGGCATTAAAGCTGCTGATGAGGGCCTTGAGGTAGCGGGATCTGTAATGGCGTCTGACGCCTTCTTCCCATTCCGTGACGGTATCGATGCAGCGGCCGCTGCCGGTATCAAAGCGGTTATCCAGCCAGGCGGCTCAATGCGTGACCAGGAGGTCATTGATGCAGCGGATGAGCATGGCATTGCCATGGTCTTCACGGGCATGCGCCACTTCCGCCACTAATCGACGGACTCAAAGAGGATATACGATGAAAGTTTTGATTCTAGGTTCGGGTGGCCGCGAGCACGCTCTAGCATGGAGCTGTGCAAAAGATAGTCGAGTGGAGACGGTCTACGTTGCACCGGGCAACGCAGGTACTGCAATTGAGCCTAAACTCGAGAACCTCGCTATCGATGTGATGGATAAAGAGGCGTTGGCAAACTTTGCCGAGCAGAACGGGATCGCCCTGACGATCGTTGGCCCAGAAGCACCGCTTGTGGATGGCGTCGTGGACCTGTTCGAGAGCCGCGGCCTAGCGATATTCGGTCCTAGCGCCGGTGCTGCCCAACTTGAGGGTTCTAAAGCGTTCACCAAGGATTTCTTGGCGCGCCAGCAGATCCCAACTGCCGAGTACCAGAACTTCACTGAGATCGAGCCTGCGCTGGCTTACCTGCGTGAAAAAGGCGCTCCGATCGTGGTGAAAGCTGACGGACTCGCTGCGGGCAAGGGCGTCATCGTTGCGATGACGCTTGAGGAAGCTGAAGCGGCTGTCAAAGATATGTTGGCGGGCAATGCTTTTGGTGACGCGGGTAGCCGCGTGGTTATCGAAGAGTTTCTTGAGGGTGAAGAGGCCTCGTACATCGTTATGGTTGATGGCGAGAATGTGCTGCCGATGGCAACAAGCCAGGACCACAAGCGTATGGGCGATGGTGATACAGGCCTAAACACCGGTGGTATGGGCGCTTACTCCCCAGCTCCCGTTGTTACGCCTGAAATTGATGCCCGCATCATGGATGAGGTCATCATGCCAACTGTTCGCGGTATGGCAGCAGAGGGTAACCCCTATACTGGCTTCCTCTATGCGGGCCTTATGATCACGGCTGATGGCACACCCAAGGTGATCGAGTACAACTGCCGTTTTGGTGACCCTGAGACGCAGCCAATCATGATGCGTCTACAGACCAGCATGGTTGAGCTCTGCGAAGCTGCCTTGGCTCGTAAGCTGGACAGCACTAGCATTCAGTGGGATCCAAGACCTGCAATAGGCGTTGTGATGGCTGCAGGTGGTTACCCTGGTGATTACAACAAAGGTGACGAAATCACACTGCCTGAGTCCACTTCTGCTGATGCAAAAGTTTTCCATGCAGGCACTGCACTTAAGGATGGCAAGGTTGTCACTGCAGGTGGACGCGTTCTCTGTGTCACTGCACTTGGCGCGAACGTCACTGAAGCACAGCAGAACGCTTACGCGTTGCTAAAGCAGGTGAGCTGGAAAGACGCCTACTTCCGTTCCGATATTGGCTACCGCGCGATCGCTCGCGAGAACAGCTAATCTACTCTATCGCCCGCTGGATTTCTCCCGCGGGCGATATTCTCTTTGCTTGCTCTATTCAATCTGATAGTCCCCTCATTCCGTCAAGAAACATTAGAAATGTGTTTGTCTGATCAGATAATACGCCTGGGTTCACAGCGGCGGGAGCACAACCAGCGATACCCCAATCAGAGACGCTCGGGTACATCCATGTAACGCTTCGCATTTTACATCCATGTAAAATGCGACTCTGATTGGGGTATCGCTGGTGGCTCACCCTTCGTGGGATTATGAAAACCGGCGCGATTTACCTAAGATAACCATCCCCCCTAGAACGGAATATCCTCGTCCTCTAGGTTGCCCTCTAGCTGTCCATCTCTTGGGGCCTGGGGTTTGCGATTGGCTGGCCCTAGAAGCTCCATCTCGTTAGCGACCACCTCAGTGGTGTAACGCTCCTGACCTTTTTGATCCTTCCATTTGTGAGTTCTAAGCGCCCCCTCGATATAGACCTGGCTCCCCTTCACCAGGTATTGATTTGCAAGCTCGGCGAGCTTGGAAAAGAGCACGACCCGGTGCCATTCGGTACGCTCTTGAGTTGCTTGTGTGGCGCGATCGCGCCAGCTCTCATGGGTCGCTAAAGATAGGGTTGTGACGTGATTACCGGTAGATGTACTGCGCATCTCAGGTGTTGCGCCGAGATGGCCAATAAGTGTGACGCGATTGATACCTCTGGACATGTGCTGATCCTCCTTGATCTAAGCTTCACTCAATCCGATGAGTCCGTGGTCAGATACTGACCCACAACCTCAGCATAGCAGAGGATCAGAAGTTTGATGTTTATCAAACTTTAGTTAGTCTCGGCTCGACCTGGACAAATTCGCAGTTCACAATAGCGCCATAAATATTTATGAGCTTAGTTAAATGTCAAATCTTATCGATTACTTCTCTTCAGGCGAACTTGCCGTGCTGCTTGGTTTAGCAACGGGCTTGGTGTTCGGCGGTTTCGCTCAACAGAGCCGTTTTTGTTTGCGTGCTGCCTGTATCGAGTTTTGGCGCTCGCGCCCCGGTGCCAAGTTTGCGATCTGGCTATTTACCTTCTCTACTGCACTGATTCTCACCCAGTTACTGCTACTCGATGGGACGCTAGAGCGCACGAGCATCCGTCAATTAGTGACCACAGGATCTATTTCGGGAGCGGTTATAGGCGGATCGATGTTTGGTGTCGGGATGATAATGGCACGCGGATGTGCAAGCAGGTTATTGGTCCTCTCGGCAACCGGCAACCTGCGAGCACTCGTCGCAGGTCTGGTTGTCACAGTGGCTTCACAGGCGGCACTTAGGGGCGTTTTATCGCCGGCTCGAACTGAGATCTCCTCTTGGTGGCTAGTCGACTCAACCTCGCGTGACCTCTCTGCCTACTTCATCAGTTGGGGTCCACTGGCGTTTGGTGTATTGCTCTTCGTTGCAGCCATTTGGCTAGCTCTAAGAAATGGCAATAAGCTCTGGGCCCAATTTGGTGCTGTGATGGTTGGCGCAAGCATTGCTATGGGTTGGGGCCTAACCGGATGGCACGCTAACAACTCCTTTGAGATCATCGCTGTAAAGAGTGTAAGCTTTACCGGCCCATCTGCCGATACGCTTATGGGGCTAATCAACATGCCAGCTGTGCCGCTGAGTTTTGATATTGGCATTGTTCTGGGTGTGTTCGCTGGAAGCTTTCTGGCAGCCTGGCTAACGGGCGAGTTTAAAATTCAGACCTTCACAGAAGAGACTGGTCTAAGTCGCTATCTTATCGGAGCTGTTCTAATGGGCTTTGGTGGCATGCTAGCGGGCGGTTGTGCTGTGGGCGCGGGGGTAACCGGAGGTGCTGTAATGGCACTAACTGCATGGGTTGCTCTCTTCTTTATGTGGCTGGCAGCGGGACTGACAGACCGCTTGATCGACGCTCGGGCTCAAGCCTGAGCAGCATCAACAAAATAAAGCAGAGAATCTCGACCCGCTAGTCTACTATTACTCTAATATCTGGAAAGTAAGTAGAGTTTAGAGACGATGGATCGCAAGCTTTTTATCTCGGTACTGGTAGCCTTGCCACTTATGGGCTGCCAGCCCCAGACTCAAAATCCCACACAGATCTGTGACCCCACCCTCGCCTCCTGCGCGGAGCAGGTGGTGGGTCGTGACGGGCCGCTTTTTATAGATCCACCCGAGGTTGACCAGGTTGATCTGCAGAACCGCATAACCGAGTTACGCCGCTGGTTGAACTGGCAAAGGTCTGTGGCGCTAGGTGAGACAGATAAGCCGTTTGAACAGCAGGAGGCGCTGATAAGCGCTGCGCCTGAGTTAAATGTCAGTCGAGGGATCGCCGTTGAGGACCGTATTCAAGCGGTACAACAGCTAGCCGACAGTGGCGAGCTGCGCGATGCCACAATCTTGAGTCAGGAGATGCTCTCACTTGAGCCAAACGCGGTTGATCTCATCCTGTTGCACTCAAGCCTTCTTACCCGCCAACAGCGTTATGCGGAATCGAGAGGCCTTCTCTCTAGCGCCCTTGCCCGCTTCCCAGGGGTTCCTGAACTGTACAACAATCAGGCGGCAAACGCGGCGGCAGAGGGTGAGCTCGGTGAGGCGATAGAGCTGCTACAGACGGCTTTTGCAACTCATCCAAGTTTTTCTCAGATCCAGAACAACCTAAAGTCGCTCTATGCGGTAACGGCTCAACGCGCCCTGTCGCCACAAGATAGTCTCTTCACGCCCGAGCTAAAGGTACTTGAATCACGCTATGCGCCTGCCCCAGAATCACCACTACAACCACTGATTGCTAAGGAGTAAATCGAGAGATGGATTGCCTATTCTGTAAAATCGTTGCCGGAGAGATCCCAGCAAATCGCATCTACGAGGATGATGAAGTGATCGCCTTTAACGATATAAACCCACAAGCTCCAACCCACGCTCTGATTATTCCACGCAAGCATATCGCTACGCTAAATGCAGCCGACGAGAGCGATAAGTCTGCGCTAGGTGCGATGAACTTGGCCGCTGCAAAAATTGCCGAGCAGCAGGGATTTGCGCAGAGTGGGTACCGTACGGTGATGAACTGCAACGAACACGGTGGCCAGACTGTTTACCATATCCACCTTCATCTTCTTGGCGGCAAGGCTATGGGATGGCCACCGTACCAAGATACACTCAAGACAGCCTAAAAGTTGGCCCGATAACGACAGCGTTTACCCGCGCTGTCGTACAATTTCAAATAGTGCCACACCGGTTGCCACTGAAACATTAAGGCTACTCACCTCCCCAGCCATGGGAATTTTTACCAACAGGTCACAGTGTTCACGCGTCAAACGGCGCATGCCCTTGCCTTCAGCACCCATCACAAGTGCCAACGGGCCACTGAGATTCGCCTCATAGACGGACTGTTCGGCCTCGCCGGCTGTCCCTACCACCCAGATACCCGCCTGTTGCAGACGCTCTAATGTGCGTGCGAGATTCGTTACCTGGAAATAGGGTACCGCCTCTGCTGCTCCACACGCCACTTTAGACGCGGTTGCGTTCAGCGGTGCAGACTTATCTCTTGGCGCAATGACCGCCACGACACCCGCGGCATCGGCCGTACGCAAACAGGCTCCAAGGTTGTGAGGGTCTGTCACGCCATCAAGGATTAGCAGCAGTGGCGAGGCTGGCAGAGATTCGAGTAGCTGATCCAACTCTTTATCGCCCAACTGCGGGGCGGGCTTAACCTCTGCTGCGATACCTTGATGAACACCCTCTGCGCGCTCGTCGAGGCGCTGTTTGTTAATAGGCTCTATGCTAATACCCTGCTGCTGGGCTAGAAGAACGATCTCCTGCATGCGCGCATCCTCACGACCTTTTAGCATAAATAGCTTACGTACACGGCCCGGGTCGCGAGTTAGCAGGGTTGTAACTGCGTGGATACCAAATACCAGATCGTTTTTCATAGGTGCCTCGATGGGGAGCCAGCGTCTAAATTCACGCATGGACTAGAAACAAAAAAGGCCGCCCTAGGCGACCTCTCAATTTTACTGGTTCGGTTGCTTAGCTGTCGAGCCCGCTGAATACGCGGTCACGAATCTGATCAACAGAGCCTACACCCTCTACGTAGATGTAACGTGGTGCTGAGTCTGCATCTGACTCTGCCCAGCCACGGTAGTAGCTGATTAGTGGTTTTGTCTGATCATGGTAGACATTTAGACGTGCACGAACAGTCTCCTCGGCATCATCCGCGCGCTGTACCAGCTCTTCGCCAGTCACATCGTCTTTACCTTCCTCTTTGGGTGGGTTAAAGACGACGTGGTAGGTACGGCCGGAGCCTGGGTGTACACGGCGACCCGACATCCGCTTGATGATCTCTTCGTCCACAACGTCGATCTCAACGACAGCGTCCAACTGTACACCAGCCTCTTTCAGCGCATCCGCCTGGGGAATAGTGCGTGGGAAACCGTCAAATAGGAATCCGTTAGCACAGTCGGACTCAGTAATACGCTCTTTAACCAAGCCAATAATGATGTCGTCAGATACCAGACCACCTGCGTCCATTACCTTCTTCGCTTCAATGCCCAGAGGCGTGCCTGCTTTGACGGCTGCACGTAGCATATCACCGGTAGAAATCTGCGGAATGCTATATTTCTCCGTGATGTACTGAGCTTGAGTGCCCTTGCCGGCACCGGGAGCGCCCAGAAGAATAATACGCATTAAATATACTCCTTAAACAGAATTTACCGCCCAAAAGGACGGCACTAAAAATTTTGGCTCTGACCATATAAGATCTCGGCATTAATGACAATTCGACCCTAGTCTATTGCACTATCCTGTATTTCGCATACCTGCAGAAATTCCGGCAATAGTCACCATTAACGCTTGCTCTAACTGCTCTTCAGGATGGTTACGATCACGATATAAAAGCTCAGCCTGAAGAAAGTGAAGTGGATCAAGGTAGGGGTTTCGTACCTCAATCGACTCTTTAATGATCGGATTATACTGCAGCAACGTCTCCTGTTGCTTCATCTCCAATACCAATCTTTGCATTGCAACTAATCGCTGCCGCAAACTTGAGCCCAAGACCCCGAGCTCAGTCGATACCAAGCGCTTCTCGTAGTAGGCCGATATCTGTGCATCGGTCTTCGCCATGAGCATCTCCAGCAGCTCTATGTAGGAGCGGAAAAAAGGCCAGCGCTCATACATCTCACTCAACAGTGGCTGCTTTCCTGCAGCAATCGCTGCCGCAAGCGCGGTGTCTGATCCCAACCAAGCCGGTAACATCAAGCGAATCTGAGTCCAGGCAAATATCCAAGGAATGGCCCGCAGACTCTCGACACCACCATCCACTTTTCGCTTGGTTGGCCGTGAGCCAAGTGGAAGTTTACCCAACTCCTGCTCGGGTGTCGCGGCTCTAAAATAGGGGACAAACAGGGGGTCCTCGCGCACCACTGCCCGGTAGGACTTGAGCCCATCCTGTGCCAATTCATCCATACACTCTGCCCACTCGGGTTCAGGTTCACCGAACGGGGCAAGTGTCGCCTGCAGAACGGCGTTGGTGTAGAGCGAGAGGTTTCGAACTGCCAACTCGGGTACGCCAAATTTGAAGCGGATCATCTCCCCCTGCTCAGTCACACGCATGCTGCCGTCAACAGAACCTGGTGGCTGCGAGAGAATTGCAGTGTGGCTAGGGCCACCACCACGGCCTACCGTGCCGCCGCGGCCATGAAAGAGTGTTAAGTGGACAGAGTAGCGCCGACACAGATCGGCAAGAGCCGCCTGCGCACGGTACTGTCCCCAAGCAGCAGCAAGCTGCCCCGCATCCTTGGATGAGTCGGAGTAACCGATCATCACCTCTTGGTGCCCCTGGATGTAGTTCAGATACCAGGGCAGAGTTAGTAGCTTCTCGATACAGGCCTGAGCGTTATCTAGGTCAGCCAAGGTTTCGAAGAGTGGAGCGATGGGGATGTTGTGCTCCATTCCCTGCTCCCGGAGGCAGAGAATCACGCTGAGAATATCAGACGGCTGTCCCGCCATCGAGATCACATAGGAGTGTAGCGCCTCAGGCGAGGTTTGAGCGACCACTTTAAAGGTATCGAGCGCCTCCGCAGTAGCTGGGGTCGGCTGCCAATCGCGCGGCAGCAGCGGCCGTTTTGATTCCAGCTCGCTGAGCAAGAACACCTGCTTCTGCTCTTCACTCCAGCTTAGATAGTCACCCAAACCATAGTGCTCGCAGATCTCCTGAATCACGCCGGCATGCACTTCGGAGTTCTGGCGGATGTCGAGCCGCACCAGGGTCGCCCCAAAACAGGCGACACGGCGCAATAGGTCCTCAAGCTTACCACCGGCTATGAGACTCAACCCAGATTCACACAACGAGCGATGACACAGCTCTAGTGGCAAGAGCAACTCATCGGCCGAGACAATCCACTCATCGGGATTGCAACTCAGACCTAATAGACAGTTCTTAATTCCATCGCGCGTAGTAGCCAAACGGCTGCGCAGCTCTCCTAGCAGATCGCGATAGGGCTCGAGTGAACCCTCACCAACGCGCGCCCGAAGTTCAGCACTGGCACGATTCATTGAGAGTTCGGAGCGAAGCTGATCGACATCTTCATAATAGAGAGCGGCTGCCTGCCAGCGCGCCAGCAACAGCACTTCGCGCGTTACTGCCGCGGTGACGTTGGGGTTACCATCGCGATCTCCACCCATCCAGGAGGAGAAGCGTATCGGTGAACAGTTGAGCGGTAAGCGCTGACCAAGGTGTCTCTGCATCTGCTGGTCTAGCTGCTTAAGATAATTTGGTATTGCTTGCCAGAGTGAGTTCTCAATGACGGTAAAGCCCCACTTCGCTTCATCGACAGGCGTAGGGCGTTGCTTACGGATCTCGTTAGTGTGCCAGATCTGGCTGATTAACTCATCGAGACGAGTTCCCACGGGGATATCGTGATCAATCGCCTTAAGGCAATCCATCACCTGGTCAAACTTATTGATCAGGGTGCGCCGGTTCACTTCGGTGGGATGCGCAGTCAATACTAGGTCTATATTGAGATCGCAGAGTGCTGCAGCAATATTGGCATCATCAATGCCCCGCTCTCGCAGAGCCACAATAGTGGACTCAAACTCATCACCTTTCTCATCGGGGGAGCGTTGTTCATAGCGACGGATGCGGTGGTGCTCCTCAGCGATGTTCGCCAGGTTAAGGAACTGTGTGAAGGCTCGCGCTACTGGGAGCAGCTCCTCATCTTTGAGCTGCGAGAGGTGAGCCTGCAGTGCCTCATTATCGCCCGCACTGCGCCCCTCCTTAGCAAGCTGACGAATCTGCTCGATAACCGCAATCATCTCGTCACCAAGATCATCTGCAATCGTACGCCCGAGGCTGTCGCCAAGACGGCGGACGTCATCACGCAGATCTTCGTGCAAACTACTCATTAGATTCTCCAATAGGCTATTGGATTAGAATCAGGACTCAAGACCTTTAGCCTGATCCCACCAGTGGTCTAACTGCTGCAGTGTGAATTGGCTCCAATCCTTACCCGAGGCAGTTACTTGCTCTTCTATATAGCGAAAACGGCGCTCAAATTTGGTATTGGTGTTACGCACCGCCTGTTCAGAGTTGACGCCCAGTTTACGTGCCAGATTTACCTGGGCAAACAAAAGATCACCCATCTCATCTGCAACGGCATCCTGATCACCGGCCTGCATCGCTTCACGCAACTCGGCAATCTCCTCTTCTATCTTGTCGAGCACATCGCTCGCTTCAGACCAATCAAAACCGACACCGGCAGCGCGTTTCTGCAATTTGGCCGCGCGACTCAAAGCCGGCAATGCCAGGGGAACTTCATCTAAGACACCCGCTCGCGCTTTCTGTTCGCGCTCAACCGACTTTATAGCCTCCCACTGCTCATTGACACGATCCGACTCGATCTCGTCTGTGCGCCTAGCACCGCGAAGCTGGCCGTCAGGAAACACATGCGGATGTCTGCGCACCAACTTAGAGACAAGCTGATCGATGATTCCATCCATATCGAAGAGGGAGCGCTCGCGCCCCAACTGGGCGTAGAAAATCACTTGGAACAGTAGGTCACCTAGCTCGTCTTGAAGGTGGGGCCAATCCTCCCGCTCGATGGTATCAGCCACCTCATAGGCCTCCTCCAGAGTATGCGGAACGATGCTGGCGAAGTCCTGCTGCAGGTCCCAAGGACACCCTGAATCAGGATCACGCAGACGTGACATCAAGAAGATTAGATCCTCTAAGGTGTATTGGCTCATCAGTGCACGCCTGTACGTTTACGATGGACGTCGTTGACGTTGGGGATCTGGTTAATCTTATCCATCACTTTGCCTAGCTTATCAAGACGACCGATCTCCAGTGTGATTTCCAAGTGGGCCTGGTTACTCTGACGGTCGGTGTGGGTATTCGCTCCCAGCACGTTGACCTTCTCGTTGGCCAAAATAACCATCACGTCACGCAGCAGACCTGAGCGGTCAAAGGCCTCAATGACAACATCAACCGGGTAGGCGATCTCAGCACCGTCATCCCAATCTACATCGAGTATGCGATTGGCCTCGCGCTCGCGCAGACGCTCAAGCTCTACACAATCCGCGCGATGAATGGAAACGCCGCGACCCTGAGTGATAAAACCGGCTATGGCATCGCCGGGCACCGGCTTACAACAGCTGGCAAACTGCGTCATCAAGTTACCGACCCCAAGGATGTTAACACCCGAAGAGGTCGATTTTGCCTTGCGCGGTTTGGAGGTTGGAATATCAAGATCAAGCTGTGAATCACGCTCCGCCTTCTCTTCGCGCATCTGCGCGGCATTGATCACCTGCGATATCCGCAGATCACCAGCACCCACAGCCGCAAACATATCCTCTTCGGAACCGAATTTAAGCCCCTTGGCAATATCTTCAAGATCCATTTCACTGGCGTTCAGCGCTAAGCGCTTGAACTCTTTAAGGATCATATCCTTACCAGCATCGGCGTTCTGATCACGTGCCTGAGTTTTGAACCAGTGCGCAATCTTAGCGCGAGCACGCGAGGTGTAGACAAAACCTAAGTTAGTGTTGAGCCAGTCACGGCTTGGGCGCTCCTCACGAGAGGTCATCACTTCAACCTGATCGCCAGTCTGTAGGCGTCGGTTTAGGGGGACGATGCGCCCGGAGATTCGCGCACCGCGGCAACGATGGCCAATTTCGGTGTGCACGCGGTAGGCGAAGTCTACTGGAGTTGCACCTGCAGGAAGGTCGATGACATGACCGTCCGGGGTGAACACGTAAACACGATCCTGAGCCACGTCGCCACGCAACATGTCGCCGATAGACTCGGTCTCGCCAAGGTCCTCGTGCCACTCAAGTACCTGCCGCAGCCAAGAGATCTTCTCTTCATAGCCATCCTGACGGCTAGCGACATCGGTACCTTTGTAGAGGTGGTGAGCACACACGCCGAGCTCAGCCTCCTCATGCATCTGATAGGTGCGGATCTGAATCTCTAGTGCTTTGCTCTCGGGTCCAAACACAGCAGTATGCAATGAGCGATAACCGTTTGGCTTAGGCGAGGCTACGTAGTCATCAAACTCGTGCGGGATGTTGCGCCACAGACCGTGCACGATACCTAAAACCGTGTAACAGTCTCGCACCTCCGGCACCAGAATGCGGACAGCACGCACATCATATACCTGACTAAACTCGATGTTCTTGCGCTGCATTTTGCGCCAGATGGAGTAGATATGTTTAGCGCGTCCATTCACCTCGCCATCTATATCTGCCTCCAACAATTTGGCCCGTAAGAGTGTCACTACGTCATCAATAAACTGCTGACGGTCTAGACGTTTCTCAGCGAGGAGTTCGGCTATGTGTTTATAGTCGTTAGGCTTGAGGTAGCGAAAGCTAAGATCCTCGAGTTCCCACTTTATGTGCCCTATACCGAGTCGGTGGGCAAGCGGTGCGTAGATATCGAACACTTCGCGTGCTACAAGATAACGCTTGCGCCGGTCAGCATTCTTAACCGCTCGAATTGCGCAGGTGCGCTCAGCTAGTTTGATCAACGCGACGCGCACGTCATCAATCATCGCCACTAGCATCTTGCGAACATTATCGGTCTGGGTGGTGTTGCCCAATACGGGATCTTCATCCCGCGGATTCTTCCGGCTACCGATAGCAGCCATCTGCAGCACACCCTCAATAAGCCGAGCTACCGACCCACCGAAGCGACTTTTGACGCGTTCTAGGGAGAGCTTACCCTCACGCACAGCACGGTAGAGCACTGCTGCTATGAGCGCATCTTCATCTTGCTGCAGGTCGGCTAAAATCTGGACCATCTCGAGGCCAACAGCCAATGCGCCCTGCTCAAATGTCCAATCGGCCTCGGAGTCATCGGACTCCTCAACAGCGCTCTGGACAATCTGACATGCGTTTAGGAAGCGACCCGAATCCTTGATCTCGATCTGCGTCTGCAGACGCTCCAACCAGAGCTCTAAGTCAACGGAACCATCCTGACGGACGGGTTGCTCCTCACGTACCTTAACCATAAAACTGAGTACTCCATGCCTCTACAGGCACTGCCCCGGAAAAACACCCCGGGGTTCAAAATCTGATGCCTGTATAGTGTAGAGAGGAAGCCTACACCCGGCAAATAGCGCTAGATGTTAAACACGCCGGTTGAGAGGTAACGGTCACCTCGGTCACAGATAATACAGACAATTACTGCGTTAGAGACCTCCTCAGCTAGGCGCATCGCACCAGCCACCGATCCACCCGACGAAACGCCACAGAAGATCCCCTCTTCACGCGCTAACCGCCGCATCATCTGCTCAGCCTCGCTCTGACTCACATCCATCACTAAGTCGACTCGCGGAGGCTCGAAAATCTTTGGTAAATAGGCCTGGGGCCAGCGGCGAATACCGGGGATCGCAGAGCCTTCACAGGGTTGCAAACCCACTATCTGGATTTCAGGATTCATCTCTTTGAGATAGTGAGACACACCCATAATTGTGCCAGTGGTTCCCATAGAGCTGACGAAATGGGTAATCTCGCCACTTGTCTGACGCCAGAGCTCAGGTCCTGTGCCTTTGTAGTGAGCAGCTGGGTTGTCGGGATTGGCAAACTGATCTAGAACCTTCCCCTCACCACGCTGCTGCATCGCATGCGCCAGATCACGAGCGCCCTCCATGCCCGTCTCTTTGGTCACTTCAATCAGCTCAGCGCCGTATGCCGTCATCGCAGCTTTACGCTCTGAACTCATATTGTTGGGCATGATCAACTTCATTTTATAGCCTTTGATAGCCGCAGCCATCGCCAGCGCAATGCCAGTGTTCCCCGAGGTTGCCTCTATAAGCGTATCACCAGGTTGGATCTCGCCACGCTCCTCCGCCAAAGTAATCATACTCAGGGCTGGACGATCCTTAACCGAACCTGCCGGGTTGTTTCCCTCGAGCTTACACAGAACCGTGTTACCGTTTGGCGCACTGATTCTCTGAAGTCGCACTAGGGGAGTCTCGCCGACGAAGTCAGCGATCGTGGGATAAGATTGGCTCATTAGATAAGGCCTTAAGCTATAAAAAACGATATTTATATAATTCTTATATCATAACACTGACAGGGTAATGAATACCGCCCTTGTTACACAGTCGAGCACTCACAGATTTCCGCACTGAAGAGATTCCCGCGCTAAATCGATTCAGCAATTACCTGCGCCACGACATAGTCGACCTCGTCGCTGTAACTCAAATGCCAATGGCTAGCGCCAAGTTCTTGCGCGATCTCTGCCGCGCGCCCCGTCAGGTTAATAAGTGGACGACCGAGTTCGTTCTTGGTCACTTCCAGCTGTTGCCAACCAACACCTCGCCCTATACCCGTACCCAGCGCCTTCACAGCAGCTTCTTTTGCGGCGAAACGTTTAGCCAAAAAGCGTGCCGGCTGACGGCTTGCGCGAGACTGCTCAAGCTCGCTCGGAGTCAACACACGCTCTGCCAGACCCGGCGTGCGCTCTAGCGCGGCTTCAATGCGCGCAATCGCAACGATATCGGTACCTGTACCAATGATCACGCACGAATCCGCAGGCGCTCAGCCTCAACGCGCTGAGCTGCGCTCTGCATTAAGGCTGACATCTCACGGATCGCCTGATCAAGGCCAACAAAGATGGCACGTGCCATGATGCCGTGACCAATATTGAGTTCATGCAGCTCAGCAATCTCGGCAATCGGCTCAACATTGTGGTAGTGCAGGCCATGTCCCGCATTGACGATGAGCCCCTTACTGAAGGCGTAGCGTGAGGCTTTACGAATACGCTCGAGCTCAGCAGACTGCTCGGCACCCTCTGCCTCTGCATAGGCTCCTGTATGCAGTTCAATGACTGGCGCTGCGCAGGCGACTGCGGCATCAATCTGAGTCATATCAGGATCAATAAATAGCGACACCTCGACTCCAGCATCAGCCAAGCGCTTACACGCAGCCGCTACACTGGCTTGGTGTCCAGCGACGTCAAGACCGCCCTCAGTTGTTAGCTCTTCGCGCTTCTCCGGCACTAAACAGGCGTGAGCAGGCTTGATCTCTTCAGCAAAGCTGAGCATCTCATCTGTCACCGCCATCTCAAAGTTCATGCGGGTCTGTAGCGTCTGCGCTAGAACCCGAATGTCACGATCCTGTATATGTCGGCGATCTTCGCGCAGATGGACTGTAATGCCATCAGCACCGGCATGCTCTGCAATGGAGGCGGCATATACAGGGTCTGGGTAGGCAGTGCCACGCGCCTGGCGCAGGGTTGCAACATGGTCGATATTGACACCAAGTAGCAGACGGTTCGGATGATTCACTGAGAACTCCTAAAAGTCGGTTTATCGCGGCGCTCAAACAGCGCACGCGAGCGCAAGGGCTTATCCCCGAGCAGTTGGTTAAGTTTGAGCCGCATTAGGTGCTTGGCCGCCTTGCGGACATTTGCGTCAGTATACCGATCTGCCTCAATATCTCGAAGCCAATCGATTGCATAGCTTTGCGGCTGTGGAGCGCTGAGGGGCATCCACCCCTGCTCAACACTGAAGAGGTAGTAGGGTTGATTCAGATGATTCAGATCATCCCAGACACCCAGCTCTTTCAGTAACTGATGTTCAAAGGTGCGCAGTGCACCCTCGAGATCCTCACCGCTGATTAGCTCATTGAGCAGGTAACTATAGAAGAGAAACAGGCGAGGCAGAGGCTCCAAGGGCTGCAGAAGCCGTTGCAGCAGCTCATTTGCGTAGAGGCCGCAAAGTAGAGAACGCCCCTGCAAAACGGGCAGATGTTCGGCGATCTCAGCGCCTAAAAGAGTCTTTAGCTCATCGCGCCCTTTAAACCGCACAGCGAGTTGGTTAAATGGCTGCAGTGCCTGGCGTAGCGAGGATCCCGGACGACGACCACCACGGGCAACGACTGAGACCCGACCAAAATCAGCGACAAACAGGTCGACCAGCAGACTAGTCTCGCGATAGGGTCGCGAGTGCAACACAAACGCGGCGAGCTGCTGATCTTGCTGATGCATGGTCAGTCGTGCTTGTAGCCCAAGCTGGCGAGTGCGCGCTCGTTATCTGCCCAACCTCGCTTCACCTTTACCCACAGGTTTAGCATGATCTTAGCGTCAAACATACGCTCCATATCAAGACGAGCATCACGGCCAATTACTTTGATACGCTCGCCCTTCTCGCCTATAACGATCCGCTTCTGCCCTTCGCGTTCAACCAAAATCAGTGCACTGATAGTGAGCAGACCGCGCTCGTCTTGAGAGAACTCCTCAATCTCGACGGTAGTGCCGTAAGGCACTTCATCACCAAGGTTACGCATGAGTTTTTCACGCACCAGTTCTGCGGCGACAAAGCGTGAACTGCGATCGGTGATCTGATCATCAGGGTAGAAGTGCATCCCCTCGGGCATGTGCTTCGCAACCACTGCCTCGAGCTTATCGACGTTATGCCCCTTCTCTGCGGAGATAGGAACAATCTCATCAAAGCTGCGTTTGGTGTTGAGCTGCTCAATCCAAGGTAGCAACGTCTCTTTATCCTTCAGCAGATCAACTTTGTTAACTGCCAGCACGACCGGGCAGCGAGCATGCTGCAATTTCTCAAGGACAATCTCATCCTCTTCGGTCCAAGCGGTACGGTCTACTAGAAAAACAACCAGATCGACATGGCGTAGAGCCTCACTTGCCGCTTTGTTCATGTAGCGGTTTAGGGCGTTGCCTTTGGAGTCATTGTGCAACCCAGGGGTATCAACATAGATAACCTGAAGATCATCTTCAGTCTTTATGCCGAGAATCTGGTGGCGCGTAGTTTGAGGTTTTTTCGAAGTAATACTGAGTTTCTGACCCAGAATTCGATTTAGCAGCGTGCTTTTGCCCACATTCGGGCGACCAACAAGGGCGACATAACCGCAATGACTCATTATCTCTTCCCTCTACCCACGCTTTTTATTTAAACCTAGTGCTGCCAGTGCTGCACGAGCAGACTCCTGCTCAGCCTGTCTTCGACTGCTACCGACACCTCGTGTGGGCTCGTCCAACAGTGCAACATCGCAACGAATATGGAACGTTTGATCGTGCGCCTCTCCCTCAACCCGCTCAAGCTCATATGCAGGTAGAGGCTGGCGACGAGACTGCATATGCTCCTGCAGGCGAGTCTTGGAGTCCTTCAGCGTCTCCTCCATATCCAGCTCATCAAGACGGCTGTGATAGAGTTTGCGCACGAAATCCTTCGAGGCGGCATCACCGGCATCTAGGTGAATCGAGCCTATGATCGCTTCAACTGCATCTGCCAAGATTGAATCACGCCGAAAACCACCAGACTTGAGCTCACCCGAGCCTAAGCGCAGAAAATCACCGAGCCCCAGCTCACGGGCTATCTCTGCCAGGGTCTCACCCTTTACCAAGCGAGCACGTAGGCGGCTCATCTCGCCCTCTCGAGCTTGCGGAAACTGGTTAAACAGCGCTTCAGCAATAACGAAGTTAAGAATTGAGTCGCCCAAGAACTCCAGGCGCTCGTTGTTGCGTTTACCACAGCTACGGTGAGTCAGTGCCAGTTCTAGCAGCGACTCATCCTGATAGTTGTAGCCAAGTTTGGGGATGAGGTCTTTAACAGGTCGGATCAAGGCTTGGTTGCCACGTATTCTTCTTTAAATTTCACCACGGCATCGACGTTATAAAACATCGGCACGCGAATTTCATAATCGAGCGTGAAGAACACCTCACTCTCTTTCTGTTTGATCAAAAGCGAGGGTGTTTCACCATCAGGAGCATACTTCGGTAGTCTCACCTGGTTAATCGTAAAGCGACGGTCAATGTTGCGTTTGATCGTGCTCAAATCTTTCTTCATCTCTTCGCGATCTTCAGTAATGGATTCAAGAATCGACTTGAATGTCTCATGATCCGCATAGGGAGTGAACAGCTTAAACCCTACCGTGAAGAAGATACCGCCTACTAGCAGTACGATTAGCAGATTAAAGAAAGATATACCGCGTTGGCGACCCAGTGAGTGCATGTGTGCTCCTTGGACTTACCGCTACTGAATCCCCCGCATCGCAGTGAAGTCTGGGATGCTGGTCCAGTTAGCCCAATGCATCCATACACTTACCGCTTTGCCGACGAGCAGTTCATCTGGAACTGTGCCCCAGTAACGGCTGTCATTGCTATTATCACGATTGTCGCCCATCACGAAGTACTGACCCTCCGGGACTACCCAAGCGCCCTGCATGTTGCGGGCATTCAGGTCGCGATAGATCTCGTGGTCAACGTCCCCGAGTGTCTCTTTAACTAACAGACGCTCAGGCTTTGCGGGTGGAAGTTGAGCAATCAGTGACTGCTCTTGTGGCTCACCATTGATGTAAACCACCTTATCCTTGTACACGATCTCATCGCCCGGTAGACCGACGACACGTTTAATATAGTAAATAGTTGGATTTTTTGGGTATTTAAATACAACAACGTCGCCGCGTTCAGGGTCGTTGTTGTCGACAAACTTGATGTTACCCACAGGGGTACGCAGCCCATAGTGGTATTTGTCTACCAGAATGAAGTCACCAACCTCTAGCGTAGGCAGCATAGAACCCGAGGGAATCTGGAAGGGTTCGTAAAGAAACGAGCGCAGAATCAGTACCGCAGCGAGTACCGGAAATATTGAGGTGCTGGTCTCAACGATAGTGTTTGGCTGTAGAAGTTTCTGTTTCGACTCATCTGTTGGTGCAGCGGCTGCCGCCTTTCTGCGATTAGGAGCCAGCAACAGTTTGTCCAGCACCCAAATAACACCGGTGCCCAGAGTGACTACTACAAGAATCAGCGCAAAATCTAAATTCATAGGTTTCTCAGTCGTCCACTTTCAATACAGCAAGGAAGGCATCCTGTGGAATCTCTACACGACCCACCTGTTTCATGCGCTTCTTACCCTCTTTCTGCTTCGACAGCAGTTTCTTCTTACGTGATACATCACCGCCGTAACACTTCGCCAGTACGTTCTTACGCAGCGCCTTAACAGTGGTCCGCGCGATGATCTTGCCACCCAGTGCCGCCTGAATTGCCACATCAAACATCTGTCGAGGTATTAGATCTTTCATCTTTTCACAGAGCTGGCGCCCTTTGTACATGGCGTTATCACGGTGCAGAATCACAGCCAAGGCATCGACCTTCTCACTGTTAATCAGAATATCCATGCGCACCAGCTTGGCTGCCTCAAAGCGGATAAAGTTGTACTCGAGTGAGGCATAACCGCGTGAACAGGACTTAAGACGATCGAAGAAATCCAGCACAACCTCGGCCATCGGCAACTCGTAAGTGAGCTGTACCTGATTACCAACGAACTGCATGTTCTTCTGTACGCCACGCTTCTCCACACAGAGGCCAATAACCTGGCCGAGGTAATCCTGCGGCACAAGAATATTGGCTTGCACGATTGGCTCGCGCATCTCGCGGATACCACCCGGATCAGGCAACTTTGATGGGCTGTCGATGTAGAGCACATCACCGTTGTTCATCTCGACTTCGTAGACGACTGTTGGTGCTGTCGTGATCAGATCGAGATCATATTCGCGCTCGAGTCGCTCCTGAATGATCTCCATATGCAACATACCGAGGAAGCCACAACGGAAACCGAAGCCGAGTGCATCCGACGTCTCAGGCTCGAAGAAGAGCGATGCGTCGTTTAGCGTTAGCTTATCGAGCGCGTCGCGGAAATCCTCGTAGTCGTCTGAACTGGTGGGAAAGAGACCCGCATAGACCTGTGGCTGCACCTTCTGGAAACCTGGCAGTGAGGCAACATCTGGTGTCTTTGCATGCGTTAAGGTATCGCCCACAGGAGCACCGTGGATATCTTTGATACCCGCTACCACGAAGCCGACTTCACCAGCGCGCAGAATATCGGTGGTTGTCTGCTTCGGTGTGAAGATACCGACCATCTCCGCTTGATAGTTAGTGCCGGTCGACTTAACCATAATCTTATCTTTGCGCTTAAGAGTACCCTGGACGATTCGTACCAGAGATACAACGCCAAGATAATTATCAAACCAAGAGTCGATAATCAGTGCCTGTAGCGGTGCGTCGTAGTCGCCCTGTGGCGGTGGAATTACCTCAATCAGCGCTTCAAGGACATCTTCTACACCCATACCGGTTTTAGCCGAACAGGCGATCGCCCCATCAGCGTCGATGCCAATCACCTCTTCGATCTCTTGGCGCACGACTTCCGGCTGCGCCTGTGGCAGGTCCATCTTATTCAGGACTGGCAATACCTCGAGCCCCTGCTCGATCGCGGTGTAACAGTTGGCTACAGACTGTGCTTCAACACCCTGCGCCGCATCAACCACCAACAAGGCACCCTCACAGGCGTAGAGCGAGCGTGACACCTCATAAGAGAAGTCAACATGCCCTGGTGTGTCGATGAAGTTGAGCTGGTAAGTTTTACCGTTTTTAGAGTTGTAGTTCAGCGTCACACTCTGCGCTTTAATGGTAATACCGCGCTCGCGCTCGATATCCATGGAGTCGAGCACCTGTGCAGCCATTTCGCGGTCAGAGAGACCACCACATATCTGGATGATGCGGTCAGCTAGGGTCGATTTACCATGATCGATGTGCGCGATAATGCTGAAGTTGCGGATATGATCAAGCGTGCTCACGATAGTTATTACTCAAAAATGCAGTTATTACAGGCGCTAGGGCCAAAAATTAGCCGGGAATTTTACTTGAATTTGCAGCACATAGATAGAAAAGAGGGAGCCGAAGCTCCCTCATCTGCTCATTTCAACTCTTACTCGATTCGAAGCGCCAAGTAGATAGGGCTACCTGAGCGCACAATCCGCAGTGCTACAGGACGATCATTTGGCAGATCACCAACCAGATCGCGCAGCTGGGACACCGAACTGATCGATTTGCCATCCACTGTGGTGATGATATCACCAACATTGACCCCGGCCTGAGCTGCTGGACCATTGCTGATACCTTCTACTAGAACGCCCGAACTTACCTCAAAGCGCTCACGCTCATCGTCCGTAAGGTCACGGACATTGAGTCCAAGGCTCGTGCTCTTTTGTGGCTCCTGTGGATTAACCGTCTGAGCTAGCTCTTCCTGCGATGGCAACAAACCGATCTCTACATCCAGCGTCATTGTCTTACCATCTCGGTAGATATCCACGGCAGCACTCTTACCCGGAGCTACACGACCCACCTGTGACGGCAGCTCAGACGAGAGGCCGATCTCACGACCGTTGAAACCGATTATCACGTCGCCCTCTTGGATCCCTGCAGCCAACGCAGGACTGTCGGGTAATACCTGCGCAACAAGCGCACCGGCTGGCTTATCTAGACCAAAGGACTCAGCCAGATCGCGCGTGACCTCTTGAATGATTACGCCAAGCCAACCACGCTTCACATAGCCCTGTTCACGCAACTGATCAGACACTTCCATCGCAACATCGATAGGGATGGCAAAGGAGAGGCCCATAAAGCCCCCCGAACGCGTATAAATCTGTGAGTTAATGCCGATCACCTCACCATCAAGGTTGAATAGAGGACCGCCTGAGTTACCGGGGTTGATCGCCACGTCAGTCTGGATAAACGGCACATACGAATCCCCCGCCAGGGAGCGCTCTTTGGCGCTGACGATGCCGGCGGTCACACTGTGGTCAAAGCCGAAGGGACTGCCAATAGCCAACACCCACTCACCGACCTCTAGTGCCTCCGAACTACCCATTTTCAGCGTGGGGAGATTGTCGGCGTCGATCTTAAGCAGCGCGACATCAGAGCGCTGGTCCGAGCCGATAACTTCAGCTTCAAGTTCACGCCGATCGTTAAGACGAACCATCACTTTATCCGCACCATCGACAACATGGTGGTTGGTCAGTACGTATCCATCGTCCGAAATAATAAAACCTGAACCTAGAGACTGAGGGTTCGCCCGCGGGGCTCCACCAGGGCCTTGAAACCCACGAAAAAAGTCACGGAAAATTTCAGGAATCTCTTCACCGTTGGGGCCGCGCATGGAGCCCTCACCGCCCTGATTTGGGTCGGGTTCATTGATGGTACTGATATTGACCACGGCGGGAGAGAGGGTTTTAACCAAGCCGGTAAAGTCGGGCAGCTCGGCAGCCCAAGATTGGACGCTAAACACCACGCTCAGGACCAGCACTAAGGATCTGATCGTTTTCATACTATTTACCTCTGATAACTAGGACTGAGTACGTAGAAGACGAGGGATGAAATCTCCCAGAGCCACTCTACGGACACTCACGACGCGGGTTAAAATAAACCCCACTGTGAGTCCTAGAATAGCGCCAAGGATCTGAAAAGTTTCTGAAAAACCGAGGAAATTTAAAAACAGAGTGAAAAATATCAGGCCCGCTAAGGGGGTAAGGTAGACCAACACAGAAGCGCGCAGAAGCACACCCTCCTCGAGACCAACCGTTACAGTTTGGCCAGGTGTAAGAATCAGGTTAAGGGGGTTTTCAACCAGAACTTCAACACGTTTGGAGGGCAGCCAATCAATCAACTTCTTTTGGCCGCATCCAGCCTGTGCACTACAAGCGGCACAAGCGCTTTTGCGATTAACTTCAATCCAAACCCCAGCCTCATCGAGCCGGGTAATCAGTGCAGACTCTTCGATCATTTCGCCGAAGCGTTGCTCCACTCAACAGAGCTAATCACACGGTCTGCATCATCGAGAGTAAGCGCACCCACCAGCGATACGAAACTCTGATCAACCACGCGACCCAAGGCTGTTACCCCCTGATCCGAGTAACTACCCGCAGCCGGCGAGCTCTCTGTTAGGGGCTGAACACTGAGGGTTAGAAGGTTACCCTCTTTACTGTAGAGACGCGTAACGCCTTGCTCTGTCAATTGAACACCCGCACTAATGTAACCCTGAGGTAACCAAGACGGTTGCCAGTCCGCATTAAGTGCTGTCAAAGTCTGTTTGTAGCTCAAGATTGAGCTGCGCATATCTTCAGAGAGGCGAATCACCTCAATGACAGGTGCTGATTCAGCTTTAGCCTGACCTGATAGCGAGGTCTGCATCAGATCTGCATTGTTACTGGTGCGAGCAATCACGCCAGCCTGTGGTGTGCCAAGTAGACTCGCATCGGGGGAAGAGAAGTGTTGAACACCCAACATAACCGCAAGTGTTACCGACGCGGCTACAGCCATGCTGGCTGCACCCTGCATCCAGCTTGAGCGCTGCGCTGTTACCGCGTTATCGCTATGAGATGCAGTGGAATCTGTTTCCATGGCACCTATAGCAGACATCACACCAGCGCTGATATCTATCTTGGACTCAATCTTCTGCCCTTTAATCAGTGACTGCGCAAGGTGGTAGCGACGCCATGTGTCAGACAACTCACCGTCTCCATCGACGGCTTTTAATGTACGACGCAACTCTAGCTCACTGGCTTCGCCGTCCATCATGGCTGATAAGCTTTCAAACTTGCCTGACATATATAATCCTCGATTTCCGTCTCAACTTGAGAGCAGAGGCTTCAACTCTTTATCTATTGCATCGCGGGCTCTGAATATGCGTGATCTCACAGTCCCTATGGGGCAACCCATCACCTCAGCGATATCCTCGTAGCTCATACCTTCAAGCTCTCGCAACGTCAGTGCGACTCGCAGCTCCTCGGGTAGAGCTTCCAGTGCCGAGGCCATGACACCGAAAAGCTCATCCCGATACAGATTATTCTCTGGGGTCTCAATGTCCCTCAGCTCCGATTCGGACTCCGCCTGGAGAACGTCGTCTATATCGATATCTGTACCGGGTGGGCGTCTATTCCGGGTTACCAGGTAGTTTTTCGCTGTATTGGTAGCGATCCGGTACAACCAGGTGTAGAACGCGCTTTCACCTCTGAAACTGTCGAGCGCCTTGTACGCTTTGATAAAGGTCTCTTGTGCAACATCCAGTGCTTCAGACTGATCCTGCACATAGCGACCTATCAAGCCGATGATCTTGTGTTGGTAACGTTTCACTAACAGATCGAAGGCACTCTTGTCCCCCGCCTGTACGCGCTCAACTAAGATCTGATCCGTCACTTTTTGACTAGAATTCGACACACACTTTCCTGATTTCCGGGATATAGGCATCCGGTTTCATCAAAGTATGTGGCGTAGACAGTGCCAAATTCAAGTGGAATCAATGCGCTACACCTACTCAGAGCCCAAATATCCAATAAAGTTCCCAAACGCGAAGATTTTTTTATCGTCAGCATTACTAAAGTCGCAAAAGACTCGGCATAATGGTGCACTTATTCACGATTTTCGGCCCATCAATAACTATGGCTAAACAGTTCGATGTACTTATCCTCGGCAGCGGGGCTGCGGGTCTTACTCTCGCCTTGAATCTACCCTCACATTTGCAAGTGGCGGTCCTTAGCAAAGGTCGACTCGAGCATGGCGCAACTTGGTGGGCGCAGGGTGGAATTGCAGGCGTTTTTGAGAAGAGCGATACCACGGAGAACCACGCACGCGATACCTACATCGCCGGTGCAAACTTGAGCCATCGCGACAGTGTAGATCAGACTGTGCAACACGGACCCGATAGTATCCGTTGGCTGATCGATCAGGGCGTACCCTTTACCCGTTCAGGTGACGACTACCATCTAACACGCGAGGGCGGCCACTCGCACCGTCGCATCGTGCATGCCGCCGACGCTACAGGCAGAGCTATACAATCCACACTTATGGAGCGCGCCAAAGAAGCGCAGAACATTCATCTTTTCGAGCATCATATTGGTGTCGACCTGATTACACGCCGCAAGCTCAACCTAGCCAATAATGCCTGCATCGGTGCCTATGTGTTGGATGAAACCGACAGTTCAGTTGAACCCTTTCTTGCGCGCCGGGTAGTACTAGCCACGGGTGGTGCTTCAAAAGCTTACTTGTACACTACAAACTCGGACGGTGGAGCCTCAGGTGATGGCATTGCAATGGCGTGGCGTGCGGGCTGCCGCGTCGCCAATATGGAGTTCAACCAGTTCCATCCTACCTGCCTCTACCACCCAAAAGCGAAGTCACTGCTTATTACCGAAGCGGTTCGCGGCGAAGGCGGCCTACTACTGCGCCCAGACGGCACACGCTTTATGCCCGACTTTGACGAGCGCGCCGAACTAGCACCACGCGATATCGTGGCACGCTCTATCGACTTCGAGATGAAGCGCCTCGGTAGTGAGTGCATGTACCTAGACATCTCACACAAACCTGCAGAGTTCATCCAAGAGCATTTCCCAACAATTTATAGCCGCTGCCTCGAATTCGGCATAGACATCACCCGAGAGCCTATCCCCGTTGTACCCGCTGCGCACTACACCTGCGGCGGCGTGATGACCAATACATCAGGCCAGACTGATCTAAAAGGGCTATATGCCATCGGTGAAACAGCCTTTACCGGACTCCACGGAGCCAACCGCCTAGCATCCAACTCACTGCTCGAGTGTGTCGTTTATGGAAGCGCTGCAGCTAAATCTATCGCTAGCGAACTAACCGACAGCACAATGGAAGATTTAAAGGTTCCAGCTTGGGATGAATCTAAGGTCGTCGACTCGGATGAGGATGTCGTTATCTCGCATAACTGGGACGAACTGCGCCGATTCATGTGGGACTACGTAGGTATTGTTAGGACAAACAAACGTCTGGAGCGGGCACAACATCGCGTTGATCTTCTACAGCGTGAAATTCAGGACTACTACAAAAACTACAGAGTCAGTAAGTACCTAATTGAACTGCGCAACCTCGCACTGGTGTCAGAGCTGATAATTCGCTGTGCCATGAAGCGCACAGAGAGCCGCGGCCTCCACTACACCCTAGATTACCCGGAAGCAGAACCCGATCTTTATGATACCGTGCTGGTGCCAGACAACTATCAATGGCCGATAAGCTAGCAAAATCGCCAGCGTCGCACTCGCTAGGCGGGCAACTCACTCCAGCGAGTCATCACCTGTAGTTTGCGCCAGTTCGATTTGGACATCATATCAGGCAGCAATATAAGCCACTGACTCGCAACCGGTGCTGTCGCATCAACATAGATACAGACTAGAAATGGTAAGCGCAGCAGTTTGTTTGGCATGGCGTGCTGCACCATTTTTCCTTGATCATCGATAGTAGCGAAGAGCGGCTGATCTTGGTTCCAAACAAACGCACTCACCCCGGAGTTGATAGGAAATTTGAAGAAACTGATGAAACTCAACAGTAGCCCTATTGCGAGTACCACTTGAGTAAAAACGGAGAGCGGCGTTAGCAGAAGAGAAAACACCGCCAATAGATGAATCGCAGATAAGCCGCGATACCAGAGCGTGGAGCGTTTAAGCTCGATTTTTAGCGGATTGAACATACTCCAGAACCACCTTAACAATTCGCGCATGATCTTCATCAGACGGAACCTCACGCTGCATAAACCACATGAAGAGCTCTTGATCTTCACAGTCTAGCAGACGCACAAATCTATCCTGATCCGCTTCATCAAGGTCGCGAAAAGCCCCCTCCATAAACGGCACAAACAGCACATCAAGCTCCAGCATCCCACGGCGCGACTGCCAAGTGAGGCGTCGAATATCGTCTTCTGTATACAAC
>Ga0209962_1000079_pt1 | contig 28781 bp, 68 predicted proteins | sample SalPonA_C_H2O_MG_FD_185722 | JGI IMG/M metagenome (GOLD analysis project Ga0209962, IMG submission 185722) | Water microbial communities from South San Francisco under conditions of wetland restoration - Salt Pond MetaG R2A_C_H2O_MG (SPAdes)... | ecosystem: Environmental > Aquatic > Non-marine... | reverse complement strand
TAAATGACAAAAATCAGATTCAACAATACAAAATTAACAAAGAGTGTTGGCACGGCAAGTTTGAGTGACTTACTGCCTCCGCCAGTGACACTATTTAAAACTTTTTAAGGAGAATATTATAAATGACAAAAATCAGATTCAACAATACAAAATTAACAAAGAGTGTTGGCACGGCAAGTTTGAGTGACTTACTGCCTCCGCCAGTGACACTATTTAAAACTTTGGATAATCCAAACGTCTACGGTTCTACTTCGGGAGATTTATTCGCTAATTCAGTGAATATAGCAGACGGTTATGCCATATGTGGAGCAATGTACGAAGGCGATTCTGGAGGTACTTTATCCGGTGCGGCATACATCTTTGATGTGGCGACTGGTAATTTGTTGCATACATTGACAAATCCAAACGCATATAGTACAAGTGCCGGTGATTCTTTCGGTTTTGCAGTTGACATTAATGGTACATATGCGGCAGTTTCTGCAAAAAACGAGGATGTGGGAGGCACTCAGTCTGGCACCGTATATGTGTATAATACTGTTACAGGAAGTCTAGTATACACAATTCACAATCCCAATGCGTTCAGCACGGCTCTGGCGGATGAGTTCGGATACTCAGTGAGCATTAGCGGAAATTATTTAGTCGTTGGTGCGCCCAGTGAAGACGATGGCGCTCTAGGCGTTGGCGACAATTCAGGAAAAGTATATGTTTTTGACTTGACCACAGGAAATTTATCGTATACTATAGACAACCCTAATATCGATAGTTCAAAATCCAAAAACAAATTTGGTATTAAATTAAATGCGGACGATGCTCATATTATTGTATCAGCATCCTACACCGATACTAGTACAAAATCAGGAGTTGTATATATATTTGACGTAACCGATGGTACGTTATTACATACCATTGACAATCCAAATGCGTACGGCACTCCATTTAATGACTATTTTGGAGGCTCTAACGGCGAATCGGTTTCTATTTCCGGAAACTATGCAGTTGCCAGTACGTCTGAAGAAGATGATGCAGCCGGCACTAATTCGGGAGCCGCGTACATTTTTGACGTTAACACTGGTGGATTGCTACACACACTAACTAACCCCAACATATATAGTACAAGTACTGGTGATACTTTCGGTTATTCATGTGTTACTAATGGCGAATACGTATTTGTCGGAGCAAACGGGGAAGATACACCGACGGATACAAATGTAGGAGTAATTTACATGTACGATGTTGTATCAGGAGCGTTACTTAGAACCATACAAATACCCGACATTAATTTTAAGTCATTCGGTGTTAAAATGGCAATTGATGGAAATTATGCTGTTTTCGCTGCATACGAAAGAGCATACATATATGAAATCGGTACGCTATAACCGTTCAATATCATCTTCAGTACAATTACTACCGTACTGAATTTCAACAACCCGTAACTCTTCGAGATACGGGTTTGTTAACCTATGCCAACACCCTCGAGGAATAAAAATAGTATCATGCTTCTTTAACACATGAAGTTTTAAATCTCTAGGACTATCAAGACCAAGATATACTTCGGCAATTCCAGATGTTACTTGCCAAAACTCAGAACGGTTGATGTGTCGTTGCATACTCAATTGCGAATTAGGATTGACCGTCAACTCTTTTACTTTAGTACCAGGACCATCACTGTGTAGCACACGATAGTAACCCCAATTACGGTCAGTTTTGGGATTTTTCCATTCACGAAGTATCCAACTTGAACTATTTGCTTTGTGGTTTCCACCAACATCAAAGACAAACTTTACATCATCAAATACCATTTCAGGTATGTTATCAGCAGTCCTGTCCCCACCGTTAGCGAATGTTATATTACTATCTGGGTACTTTTCTTTTACTACTCTTATTGCATCACATGCGCTACCATCGGTGTCATCAAAAACGATTACATCATCTACCATATGTAAACTGCCAACAATAGATACTCTTTCCGATAGTGGCATGAAAGCCTTACCTTTTTTACGGGCAAGCCATTCATCAGAATTTAATCCGACGACCAACATATCTCCCAGTGAATGGGCATGATTTAAATATGCTATGTGACCGCTATGTAGTGGGTCAAATCCACCTGTTACTAATACTATATTCATTTTATTATCGTTGTTAAATGATTCGTTTATGTTCTTCTATGGCATCTTTTACATTTGTTGTTATCGTAAGAATTTCTGTCAATCTTGTCAATTCTAACAACGAAAGAACATTAGGCTGCGGTGACAACACACTAGATATAAACTCTCTATGTCTAACAAATATTGCAAGTCCGGATGAATCAGCAAAAATTGTACCCGCTAAGTCTGCAATAAATTTTGTACCGCCCATTGTTATTAAGCGCAACTCTTCCTGTATATCCATCGCATTTGCCATTGTTACTTTGTCTGGAAAATGAACCAACGGAATAGTGTGTTCTTCATAATATGTTACTGTTAATTGTGTCATTGGTTCTTCGTCTCCTCAAAGGGTATATTACTTCTTCTGTTACTGTTAAAAATTCTGTTGCCAAATCCTTACGCTCCTAGTAGTTTTCTCAATCTTTTTACTGGTCCTAACTTCTCGGAATACGGACGCTCTTCTATTTCGCCTGTTTTCTTGTTATGTTCCCATAGCCGATGTGTATTAAAACTATACACTGCATACAAATCTTTGCGTTGTGACAGCAATTCGATTTTGTCTACTGCATTATCTAATACCCAAAAATCATCTCCGTGCTGTAGCAACAATACCATGTGCGCTTCTTGGCGCCCGTTCTTTGTTAGTACAGAGTAAGCCAATCGTAGCGTATTAGGATCAACTCCCATACGCAAAAGTGCGTTGTATTTAGCAATAGCATAGTCTTCGCAATCACCTTTACGGTTCCGCTCGAATTCTTCTGGACTTTGCCAGTAGTCGGCTTTGCCTATAAAATCGTAATCGCTAATATAGTCGAACTTGTTGTATCTGTTGTTTACTGCTTCTACATATTTAATGTAAAGTACGGTAGTTAATGCTATTGCTTTTGCTGTTAATGCCATATGGAGCCTATCTTAGTAAGCGCCATCTCCCTTCAAGATAGCGGGTATCGTCTTCAATATTATTTTAATATCGTTCAATAAATTATAATGCCTCATGTACTCCATGTCAAGTTTAAATTGCTCATCAAAGGGTATATTACTTCTACCGTTTATTTGCCATAAACATGTTAGTCCCGGCTTTAGCATCAATCTCATATGTTGTTCAGGTGTGTATTTCTCTACTTCACTGGGCAATGGTGGTCTTGGTCCAACAATGGTCATTTCGCCTTTTAATACACACCATAGTTGCGGTAGTTCATCTATACTGTATCTACGAATGAACTTACCAATAGGTGTAATGCGAGGGTCATCTTTCATTTTAAAAGTAACGCCTTCTGAACCATGTTGGTTCTGTGCTAATATTTGCTCACGCACTTCATCACTGTTGATTACCATAGAACGGAACTTAGGAAAGTCAAACTCTTTAACATCCCATCCTACTCGCTTCTGCCAGTACAGTATAGGACCACCATCGTACTTTTTGATACAATATGCCACATACAAGAATAAAGGAGATAAAACAACAATGCCCGGTATAACCAGGCATAGGTCTAAGGTTCGTTTCAAACCCCAGTTGAAGTATATTCTGCCGTACCACTTTAATATTTGGTACTGTGTTTTTAATCGTTGTATGCCCATTATATATTTATACTAAATATTCTCATGAAAGAAAGCAGTGAAGTCTATGCTCAGTTTACATTGAGCAAAATGAAATCCGCACTGGAAGACGAACCTTTAACCAATACCCAAGTTACGAAACTACATCAAGTACTAATAGCAAACGAACCTCATCAAAAACATTCCATTGATGTACGATTTGTTATACACCTATTGTTTCGCAGTTACTATGTACTCTTCTTTGCTGGTAGAGACCGTCGTAGAGCGACAATAGAGCGAAATCGTGCGAGGGAGGAACTTGTCAATAGAACAGGCGTTCCTAAAGCCATCAATAGATTGATTAGTTTTATTATCTACTGTGTTGTTGCGTTTGTTCTGGTATCAGTTGCGTACACAATAAAAAGTATGATAGGTATTGATTTGTTTGCTGACTTTCACCTATCAGTGTGGTTCTTTGATTTATTAAAGTGATTTAACAGTACTAGGTTTCCATACCGTAAGATATGGCACATGTTTAACTTCTCGGGTTACAGAGTTTACATATGTTGTATAAAATGCTGATTTAGATACTAATAGCCAGTGTTCCATTTATTACTCTCCATCTTGACGCATTGGTTCATTATAGTCGTGATACTTGTTTGAGATATTTTAGCCATCATTCTTCTCCAGTTGCTTCTGTTTCCATAACTCTTCAAGTAGAACATTTCGGGCAGTTATCGCTCTGGTTTGCCATTTGGGACTGCCTTCCCATTCGCAAAAGTATATTCTAAAAGTAAAGCACACTGGAGAAACCCGCAGTTTGTGACGAGCCCCTTGATCCAATGTGCTTTAGAATAGATACAGTCTACCAACTCAGGTCGCACACACGATTCTCGGCAAACATCATTTCTTCGTGCTAGGGGATGTTAGTATTTTCCACCCCATTAACTATATCTATTCTAAAATGGCGGTTGTCTAATAGCGTAACAACCACGGCAACTTCCCACGTTAACTCAAGACAGTCGGTATACGCTTTGTGCCATTTACAGCGTATTTGTTCGGCACACCCTGTTCTCGGAGTAGTTGCTTTCTATTTACTTATTATAGTTGAAACATATTAGCATTGTCAACTACTTTTTACATCATCTACCCTTTCAATGTGTCAGGACTGCTAATGTCCCTCGTCTACACTCTGTTTTATTTTAGACAGTTTGGCCTCTGTCATACGGAACTCTGTTTACCATGCCTTTCCGAGGAGGATGACAACTCCAATTTCTAGCACTTCTTTTACGACATAAGAGGCTGACTCAAGGGTCTATGTCCCGTCTTAATGGACTTTATAGTGTAACTAATGGGTTACATTAAGAGCGTTTTTCGCTATAATGTAACTATATCGTTACCTTACACACCAACCTCTATTTTCGTCTCGTGTCCCCACCAACCTCTCGGAGAATTTCTTCTCACGCCAACCAACACATGGGGGACTCAGGATTCCTATTTGTTACTTATTGAACCTCTTGTTCTACTACTTCATAACTATCGTAAAGCAAGAACTCGTTTTCATCAGCACAACAATCGTAAGTTGCTCGTGCTTGTTCACGGTAGTCACCAATGAACGCTTGTGCAGCATCTTCACGACCAAACACTGCTAATACATCTTGTGAGTATTCTACGAAACTTATACCACGAACTATGTATACTTTTTTCATTAGCGGAACTCCACTTCAATGTCCATGCTGTATAGTTCTTTACAAGAAACCCAAAACTCTTCACCAAATGGCGACTCAATGAGCAACTTAATGTCTGGGCGTGAACCGTAACCTAGGTTCTGCTGTTTAACAACACCCATGCCTACAACTTCTTTTGCGTTCCAGTCTTTGTTCATAAACTTGTCTAAAGTCATTGCGTTTCTCTCTTTCTCAACTCTATGTAATGATCATAGAGTAATGTGCCTTACTTGTCAACTACTTTTTTACTAATTTTAATTTATTTTTTGGTCTACATATATGAAACGGTTCATTTTGTATGTAGCCACATTTAGGACACTTCATTGTTTAGGATTGCTCCATCATCTTCAAGTAACTCAGGCATCAGGATGTGCTCCTGTTCTTATCTTCGTGTATCCCAGTAGTCGTAAGTGGTTGAGACATTAAGTCAGTGGGTGTCATGTTATACCCACGAACTCCTGGTGGATAGTTCAACTCAACAAAAGTATTTTCATTGAATCGCTCATTCAACAACCGTCTTAGTTCTTGTGCTTCTTCTACTGTAACGTCAAGCATTACAATACCGTTACCTACTTCGTCACACGATAGGGTTTCAAGTTCAAGTGTGATACTTGTTTGTGAAATACGTGCCATCACTTACTCCTTATAGTTCACTAATGCTACCAGTGCGTCAAACTCACCGTATGTTAGCGAGAATGATGTATCTTTAACAGAGGCAATAGTAACATCAAAGCCTTCACCGTTTGTCCATTCTGTCACTTCAATGAATGAATCATCTTTAGCAAACATATCCCACGGTTTCAATTCAGCAAACTTTGCGGTGCGTTGATTGATTGTAATCATTATTTCTTCACCTTTTGCTTCTGTTTCCATAACTCTTCAAGAAGAACATTTCGGGCAGTTAGTAACATATTACATTCTGCTTCAACTCTGCCCTCATAACCTTTATTGGTATCTCGGAGATATTCAACGTTTACATCAAGTTCTTCACATGCGATTTCTAATGCTTCAATGAGAGTCATCACCAAGCCCGTCCACTATTGTTTACAATTGCTACCCATTCATTAGAGTAGGTACTATAACAAATCTGAACCTGCTCACCATTCTGCCAAATCCAGTAGACTTTATCACGGTCAAGTTCAGCAGGTTTGTTTTCTTTTACAGTGTTCATCACTTGTCTCCGTAGTATTCTTTCATTGCTTCATACAGTTTGCGAGTTTCTTCTTTGCTTAACTCGCCATTGCCATAAGAATCAATATGATATGAATAGGCACCGAATGTTACTACACCGTCGGTAAAGTCAAGGTCACAACCGTATTCGCCAGAATCAAACTCGTAAGTATTAGACATTATTCTTCCTCAATGTATTCAATAGTAATCTTAAGATGACCTTTCATCATACCATTTTCATCATACTTGATTTCTCGATCACTTAGGGCAAAATCAAAATGGTCGTGAAAATCGTAAATAGAATTAGCATCCCAAGTACCATCGTGAATCACAACTGGTTCAGTCATTATCTTCTCCTTCATGGATATAGTCTAAGGCTTTGTATAAGTCTGCTCGTAGTTGTTCGCACTCTTGTTTCAGTCTATCAATCTCAGTCTGTTGATGATCCCAAGCGGCTTCTGCGGCACTCTCATAAGTATCAAAACTACCATCGTAGCCGCCTTCTTTATCAAACCATTCTTTAAACATAACTTTACTCCTCAAACAAACTATACACATATTATAGAGTAAGATGCTTTGGTTGTCAACTGTTTTATGACCAGCGAAGTAAAAATAACATATATTGTTGCTCGTCTACTATTCTAATAGACGTTGTAGTATTTTCTATGCCAGCGTTTTCCAGAATCCAGTCGCACCAAGCATCTGATATACACCCAACACCGTGTTGTTCAATTTCTTGTGACAACTCTTTTGCGAACTCTTCTTTAAACCAACTGCGAGCGTTTTCAATTGCTGGCCAGTTTATACGTGTGTTCATCCACAGCAGTCCACTATTATACATTGCCTGCTAAGATTGCTAACATTATTTCTTGTTCAGTTGCTAGGCGTAGTGACTCTATTGGCACATACATACCATCACTAAATCTTACTCGTTGTGGAATACTCTGAGCACAGAATACACCAGTTACTTGCTTGGCGTATTCTGATTTGTCAGTGCGTATTGCCCAGTCACCACTCTTGAAGTTCATATCACTTACCGTAAAACTACTGCTGTCATATAGCCGAACGCAAAACCTAAAATCAATCCGCCTAACATAAGTTTTATCCTACTTTATAAAGAATTTTGACATTATTTTTTCGCACATTTCTTCAATGTCATCTTCTGGAATGCCAGGGTTAGAACCGTAGTAACTATATCCTTCCATTTCGGTAACAAACTCACGACATACTTTCATAAGTTCAAGTTTCTTCTGAAGGTTAGCAACATACATTACAAAGTCCGAACCTTCATCAAACACTTTGAACTTCTCAGTAATTAGACGGTCATCACCGTGTTCTTCAAACACGGCTTCGTGATATGAAACTACACCATCAACTAAGTATGTAGTCAGAGTAGACTGAAAAAGTTCATTGTCAAACACTGATACTTTAGATTCCATCACTTCACCTCACAACGAATAAAAGTTAGTGTCTCAGCATCTACAGCGGGAGCCAGTTTGTAGCCAGTTGAGTAATACTTCACACCTTCAATACAAACAGCGCTATAGTAACCAGGCTTTGATATGTTTGTGTCTGGTTCACGAATCGTGAACACTACAAGCAATGCTATAACAGTTAGAACAACGAGCACTGGTGTCAATACGTTTCTAAGCATAACGATTCTCCTCAACAACTTATATACTAATAATATAGTAAGATGCCTTGGTTGTCAACAGATCATTTCCCTAATTTTTGCGAATACTTTTCGTCTATCCGAAAACTCAATAACACCATCAAGTCTAATTGGCATCCACATTGCTGTAAAGCCGTGTTCAGCCATGTAACGTTCTGTTACTTCACGACCGTTTACTTTGTCTAGATAGATCCACGGCGTATTAGCCGTCATTTCTACTTCAATGCCAATAGCCTTTAGCCTACGTGTGAAGCGGTGATACAGACTCCATACTTTACGGTCATATTCAGCCCAGTCTGCGTCTGTCCAATCTTTTCTGCTTTGTGTCATACTGCTTCTCCGCTTCTTTAACAAGATACTTGATACAATCTACAATAGTAGGTTGGTCAGTGCCATCAAACTGAAAATACACTTTCCAATCTTCTATTTCAAGTATAGCGTCTTTTTCCCAAAGGTCAATCTCTAGAATTTTGTATTCTGCGTCTGCCATGTTACTGCTCCAATATCTTTTTTGCTTGTTTGATATAATCATCGCGTTGCCAACGAACTTTGTCATGACTTAGTTCAACATAGTCAGTGGCAATGTAACGCACAAACTCATATAGTTCACTAACATACTGTGTTACTTCTGTGGCAGTTTCTTCGTCTTTCATGCCAACATAGATTTGGTCAAGGACAGTTTCGTATCGTGACTTATCCATTATTCTTCATCCTTTATACAGAATGCTTCGCGTGGAATAGTAATAGTTATTTCATAAGTGCCATCCCTGCCAGATTCAGCAGACATGAAGAACTCTGGACCGACAAGACTCTCAACGAAATCATCAATGGCTTCTAGCGTCTCCATTTTTCTTTCACTTAACTTATCCATATCAACTACTCATTTTTGTTAGCATCATTGCTTTACCAATACCTTCTACCAGGTCTTCTCCGTCTTGAACGATATACAGTTGGGTGTTATCTTCATAAATCTGATTTGATTTTTCAGGCCTGAAAGCACGAACTTCTACAATGCTACCACCGTTTGCTGGATACACACGAATACTGTATGACGCTCGTGCTTCAGGTGTAGTCGGCATATATTCGTCTACTGCTACTGTATCGTTTATAGACCTGCGATTACGCTTGTTTACACCTTTGCTATCTGCTTTGCGACTAAAGTAATCGCCCAACGCTCTGTATATTTCTTTCATTCATTTTTACCTGCTAGTTTGTTAATCATTCTGTTTCGCTCCCACTGTTCTAGTTGAGCGGGATTGAAAAATGCTTGTAGTTGATACATGATGGCCATCATTGACTCATTATGTTGCTTGAGTATACGTGTAAATACACCCATTGTCAATAACTCACGATATAAATCATGACTATAAAACTGACGGTGTATCATTTCATCATCACAGAATTGATAGTCTGCTACAGATTGTCTTAACACAGTTAAAACTTTTTCTGGACGCATTGAAACTAGTTGCTCATACTGAGTGCGTTCATTGATTTTGTTATGGTCTGCTGTGGCAATTGCCATTACTCTTTCTCCATACGTTCAATGTTTTCTCTTGCGGCAGCAAGCATGACAGTCAATACATCAATATTACGCTTGTCCAGTCGCATCACAACACTCATGCCTGACTGGCTTTCTAACTTGAGATATGGTTCTGCGTTATCATCATATACTACTGAATACATTGATTAGTCCTCAATAAAGATATTATTAGCATCACGGTATGTCATTTCATTTAGCATTGCTCGTTTGAACTGTGGATACATACCTTTCTGTGTTTCAATCACTGCTTTGATATGTGCGTTAGACATTTCACTGAGTTTTACTGTACGATATGGTTCGTCACCATTCTTACCACGTGTTCCCCATGTAACAACTTCACGCACTACCTCATGCGGGTCATCCAAAGTTACAGTAATGTATTCTTCATCACCGTTAGCACTAGAACGAACATACTCCAGTCCACCGTCAATCATGTATGTCTTGCCATTAGCATCAGTATATGTTTTGAAATCGTGACGATGCTGAGATTCCAACACTGTTCCGTCTGGTGTGCGTAGAGCACTGTATACTACTTTGTTCATGTTTACCTACTCTTAGATTAAAATGAGGGGGAGCACTCGTCCGGGTAGTCCCAAACCTTATCTCCATTATCGACCACCGGCGCCAGTGGAATTACAAAGTGGGTCTTCTCGGGCTAGGCTTGTGCTCTCTATCATCCTGATAGGGGAGTAGTGGAGCACGATTTGAGCATCACCGTGAATGATGTAAACACACTGCTAGAATACTAACCATTTTAGACTAAGGTTTTGCTAAAATACAAAGCAATGTGCTTTAGAATAGACACTGGACTTGGTTTGAAAGCATTCCTCGACGACAGAGGTGCCAGTGCCTATTCTAAAGTGGTCGGAGTAGAAGGATTTGAACCTCCGACACCCTCGTCCCAAACGAGGTGGTCTACCAGACTGACCTATACTCCGACAAGGCGGGGAGGGATTCGCGGCAACGAGCCTCCCCTATGTTCCCTCCAATTACGCTACATCATTTGCCGATGACTTGCTACCTATGACACAGGGAACCAGATATATCATAGGACTAAAAACCCAAACGATTTGAGCATAGTGCCCAGTGTAGTATAATTCTATACTAGCCCAGTGACTAGAGGCTTGCTGGGTATGTTACATAGGTGTTGTTGAGCATATTCCTTGCAAGTTACTGCCTAAACAGTCTATCTCTTCACCACGCTTAGTGGACAACACCTCGGAAGACACCCTTACCGTCACGGACTTGACCATTTATGGTGGTGTGCGTTCATGTTTCCATGCTTCCTGACGCAATAAGTTATCGCCACTATCACCTGTTTAAGAGCAGTTAACAAAATGCTCCCCTATACCTCGCGTATTGTGCTCGATCGGTCTCGATGCCACCACAGCATCTTAAGCAACCGCGTATAGGGTGATCCATCCCTTGATAGTTAGGGCGGCTGGTTAGTTCCGCTTTTTCTCAGGGCGATAAGAAAACACACTAACGGACCATAAGTAGACAGCCCTCTCCACGATAAAAAGACCGCAGAGTAATGTGTTTTAGAAAGGATACTCAAGTTGGTCTATAACATTCCTAGGATGATAGAGCGTGTTCTCAAAATATCCTTTCTAAAATAAAACAGACTGGACCGTGGCTGAGATAACCTTGTTAAGTTTATAATGTTAGTGTAACCCTTTAGTTCAGGTTTCGAGTGCCAACATATCTTAACGTATTATCGCCGTGGAGGCTAGCACACTTTCCACGCTTTACCCAATCTGTTTTAGAAAAGATACTGACGGGTCGCTCATCTCCGCTGTCTGCATTCCTACAGAGTATCGTCTGTTGGCTCAATACCTTTTCTAAAATAAAACATTCTAGTACCTTTGGTCGTCTCACCGATTCGAACGGTTTAGTAATCATAGTAGTCAATCCGCAGACCTACGCCAAAGAACGCTATGAACTGTACTAGAACGTTTTAGAAAGTACACTCAAGTTAGTCTATGACATATCTAGAATGATAGAGCGTGTTCTCAAATGTACTTTCTAAAATAGTGCTGACCTATGGGAGTCATCAGCATCGCAACTTCCAATCCCAACCTAGTAATCTTAAGTAGATAGTCTATGGCGTTTTGCGACTATCATTAACTTGCCAACTTGTTACTGAGGTGTTGCTTTCTCTAACTTATGTACTTATTAAAGAACCATCCTTGTGCCGTGTCAACCTTTATTCTACTTCTTTGTCTTTTGTCATGATAGGACCAGTTCCTACGTGAAATACATAGTCAATGTCAGCAACGACACGAACGGCATCATTCTCTTCAAGCCGGATTGTAGCAAAGGCATCTTCAAGATCAACTATAGTGCCAACCACCGTGTAACGCTCCTCACGAGCGTTTGGACGCGATCCTCTGAGGATACTGTAGGTTTCGATATCTTCTGAAATGTCATCCCAACTGTAAACTCTATCACCTACTTTCAGCATTGTCTTGCCCTCATTGCTTTCTCTAACTTATGTACTTATTATAGCAGATTGATTATCAAAGTCAACCTTTATTTTCAGATAGTATTTTAACTAATTCATCAATGTTAATAGGTTTGCCCATAACGGCGGTACATCCTGCTTCTAGTAAATGGTCAGTTTCTTTACCTATGGTGGCAGCAGTCAATGCTATTATAGGCAAATCGAAACCGGCATCTCGTATAACTTGTGTTAGTTTATCGCCATTCATCTTAGGCATGTGGTAGTCTGTTAATATAAAATCAAATGTTCCTTCATGGAATTTTTCAATTGCTTCAAATCCATCACCGGCATGTATTACTTCAACACCTTGCTTTTTCAATATAGCAGTTGTTAGCATGGTTAGAGTTTTATCGTCTTCAGCAAACAATACTTTTTTGCCTTTAAGATCGTATTTAACTAAGTTCTTTACTTCTGTGTTTTCCATAGCAGACTGCGGTGCATCTTCAGTTGCGGGATTGGCTCTAAATGTAAATGTAAATTTAGAACCTTTGGGTAATCGTGTGTATTTTAGATCGCCGCCGAGGTTCTGAGCAATTTGCTTACATATGTACAGTCCTAACCCGCTTCCCGGTGCGTTTTTGTCGCCTTGATAGAATGGATCAAACATCTGACTTGCAGTATGTTCTGTAATACCTTTACCGTCATCTCTGACATCCACGGTAAATACATAATCACCTATGTATCTATCTTCTTCCCCCGCAACATATACAAATATATTTTTACAGCCACTATGCACTATAGCGTTCTTAACAAGATTCAGCGATACTTGTTTAATAAGTCTGGTGTCAACGTTAAATGTCTGGTACGATATCAAGTTACCATCAAATTCCAAGTTGATATGTTTTTCTGAATTAAACGCATGTACACTTGTTTGTGCGGCATATACTAGTGGGAATATAGGACTAGCAGACATTTTATTTTTCCGAATGGTAGTTGGTTCCATTACCAATCGCATATCATCCAGCACTTCTAATAAATGTTTAACTAACCCAAGTGCGTCTGAAGTTAAGCGAATTGATCTATCATCAAAGTATTCAGATAGTATCATTTGTAAACTTGCAGCCGGTGTTCTCAATTCGTGTGCTACCACTGAATACAAACGAGATTGTTCGCGGTTCTTATTCTCTAATTCTTTAAGGGCGATCTCTAATTGCTCAACGGTATTATGTTGATTCAGTTTATCTAGTTCATATTCGGTAACGTCTTGTAATAGTGATACTGATGTACTATCAGACATTCTAAAACGTTTTCCCTTAATATAACGATATTCGCCATCAGTGTTTTTAATTCTTACTACCAACGGCTCGTGTGAAGCATCATAAACTGCATCTTCATACATTTGCAAGTCATCCGGATGGATCGATGCTTTAAAGTCTTCTGCTGAAAAATCATTTGGATCACCAGTGTATCCTATCATTTTGACGGCATTGTTATCCAATGTTATTTTGTTGGTAGGCACATCGAATGTGACCAATCCTATATTTACTAACTTAATCGTCTGCTCAAGTAATGATCGTTGTTGCATAAACGCAGTGGTATAATAATAAAGTACGATTATTGTTCCGCAGGTTCCGACAAACGTGACTAAAACCGATTGAAGTGCCAATGGAGTTTGTACTATGTGTTCAAATATAAAATATGTTGCTACTAGGATTGATTGTATACACAAACTGACAATCATTGCGGTTTTGGGTTTTGAAAATATCTGCGACAGTGCTATGCTAAAAACAATGCTAAACAATGCTCCGACATGGTAACTACTTTTAGCATATACAGTCGTTGCCATTAATGCGATGGTACCTGTAACTACTACAGCCATAACATGTCTACAGGGCGTAGATGATCGCCAAACAAACCACAAGTTAACAAATATGACTGGTAATAAGTATTGAATAAAAAGATATTCGGATGATTCTAATATGTAATAAGTGAACAGGTTCATGAATGTGCCACAGGCTGCTAACACCGCAAGCATTAGCCCCGTTCTTTTAACTATGGAGTCTTGTGATATTTTTCTATTCAAATCCGTGATTCCTTACTTATAATACTACGACAATCTGTATCACAGATATTTATCATTAAGGACAAATTATGTAATTTAACTGAGTTTCAAAAGAGTTGTATGCGTAGCCGACTTCACAGGCTATGGTGCCTCCACCGTACTACGCTAACGCTACACAACTATAGCGGGCTACTGCCATCGCCCCTTTTGTTACGGGAACTACTCCGCTTCTTCATGTAGGTTGAGTAACTACACTAGTCTCTAGTCACTGAGACACGTAATGGCGCGCCTGGAGGGATTCGAACCCCCAATCTACAGATTAGAAGTCTGTTGCATTATCCAATTATGCTACAGGCGCTTATTAATGGTGGGCCCACTAGGATTTGAACCTAGGATCTCTCGATTATGAGTCGATTGCATTGACCGCTATGCTATAGGCCCTAAACTATGGTGCGAGTAGTGGGAGTCGAACCCACATGACCGAAGTCGCAAGATTTTAAGTCTTGTGCGTATACCTATTCCGCCATACTCGCTTAAATTGTCAAAGAGCGTTTGTTCTTATTAATCAATTATAACAGGTTTTATTTCATCCTGTCAAATCTTTCTACTAATTCACAAACTTTAACGCTTGTGTATGTAGTGAAAAATCGTGGAATGAACGCATGTACTACCAATGCTAATACAGCAAGTGATAACTCTCCTGCGACTCCCAACGCAAACTTCATATGTTGAAAGCCTGTCATACCCACATCGTCTAAATGCGCTTTACATTTTTTACTAAGCATAATACTATCTCCCTTTATTGTGTTCAATAGTATTTATTATCAACTTACTGCGCACACTTACCAGGATAAGCGTATTCCATATATTCACCTGCTGTGGTGAATTTTAGGTCTCGCTCTACCCCTCCGTCTCCAGATTCCACACACACTTGTTCGGTGGCGCTGGTTTCTGTTTCTTCTCTGCTTGTAGATTTTTTAACATTTTTGTCACTGGGCATTTCTGGTTGTTCAATAAAATCTTCTTCATAAATTCCACCACACATAAAAAAACTCCTGTTCTAAAAGTTGGGTCTAATTGTTACCACTTAACATTATTTTTGCTTAACCATTGATTAATAAAACCAAATATCATAACTGTAATGGCGCCTATGGCAATCATAGCCCATTCATTCTTTTCGTATCCCCAATCAAATATAGCATTTACGATTGCGCCGACTAGCAACCACAATCCTATCATGGCAGCGGGAAGGGCTACAATCATAAACAATGTTCCAAATATACCAATTTCGGATAGGGCTGCTCTAAATAATGTCCACATATTATTCGTCCTCCATGAAGTCACCAATTTTGTCTACAGTATTTTCTAGCCGAGTATAAATTTTACCTTCCTTTGCTAGACTAATATTTGATAATGTGGCTCGTTCTAACGCTAATCCACTTTTAATGAGAAATGGGTCTTCTGTAATGGCACGAATGGCTTCTTCCTCTGTTAAAGTGTCTCCTACAGTGTAAGGAGTCATGCCGCATTCTGTAACAACTACCTTGTGATTGCCACGACAACACAGTTTAATATACAGAGCATAACGTTCTACGGTCCAGTCTACATATGGATTAAGTTCTTTTGTCATTTCCTTTCCTTGTACAATGTTGGGCCTAAATGCTTACTCGTTTCCTTAAATGGGATTTTAACCCCACCGCTTACACTCTGCTTTATTTCTAGGGTGATTGGCCACACCCATACGGTACTCTGTTTTCCGAATCTTCCCACCGCCAGCATAGGCATTCTGCGGATTTCCGACCTTCATTTACGACTAAGAAACTGACTCACGAGATATATACGGGATATTAACCCATTTTAAAACACCAGTTTCTATCACAGTCTCCTGACTCCACCAACCTCCAACCAACACACGGGAGTCTCAGGGTACCTTCTTTGTTACATTATGTTCCGTAAGTGCCCCACGATGGCATTACGAAACAACCTTCTCTATTTGAGATTTCATCTGCTTCATTGTACTTGCCAAGCAATTCTTGGTCATTGTCAAAGGCTTTCAAGTGACGACCACAACAATGGTCACTCCACATCTCATTTGCTTCATTAACTAATTTAGCATCGTACAATGCCGAGCGACAACGTTGGAGAACACTATCTTCAAATCCCATACGGAAATCACTATCAATCAGATTTTGAAGGACGGGCATCAATACTTCTTTCTTAGTCATCTTATGCTCCTTCAACTACAAACTCTACACCAAATTCATATAACTTTTTAGCAGACAAAAACATTGATTCACCATCATCTGCTATAATGTGAAGTTTAATGTCTGGTTCCGAACCATAACCAACCATTGCCTCTTTGACTTTACCAAAACCAACTACTTCAGTTGCTTTGAATGCTCGGTTCATATATTCTGTGCGGTTCATAATCACTTCCTCTCATCAACTTACCCTTATATTATACTGATTTTTAGAGTAATGTCAACCTTTTTTTAATAATTATCGTTAAAAAGTCCATCACCAGGATTCGCAGAATACGCTTCTAACTCGGCTTGACAGGTTTTACAGCGATTAAATTCTTGCTTTACGCCGTTGATTTTAATCCAATCAACAACGTAGTCTTTGGTTGGTATGTGACAAAAATCACAGTTAACAAATTTGGGTGGATCGTACATTAAAATTCCTCAATGTTTTTAATCATGTACCACGCACCGAAAACAGAAACACTCGCAAGAAACGCAATAATAATGTTATCTAACATTTCCATAGTCAACACCTCTTCTCTGAATTACTTTATAAGTATACACTATTATAGGATAAGGTCAACTGTTTCTAAGAAAATATTTCATCGTCTTCATCACATAGTACAGAAAATGTTACTTCATATCCATCAGATGTTTTATTCAATGAAACAATAGTACGATTAGGGAATACTTTATTCCACGTGTTCATGAACTCAATATCTGTCCATTCCTTTGAATCCCACTCGGAATGTGGAACTATGGCTGTAGCAATTAGATAATCTTTTTTGTAAGTAATCATACAATAACTCCTTAACACATACGCTCATTAACGTTAATGAATACTTCGTTTAACAGTTCTACATTGTAAGCACCAGCGAATGACTCATCAAACACTTCAAACAGTGCCATCTTGAAAGGCATATTGTTACCTACAAAAAGGTCTGCAACGTTTTCTGCTTCAGATGCGTATTCGTCAAACATGTCATTCATGTTACAGTATGTAGTAGCGGGATCTAATTCGTAAAGAGCAAGCGAAAGCAATTCAACAAAATCTTCACGGTTCATAATAATCTTGGACATGTTTAACTCTCTTCTCAACATTACCCTTATAGTATACAGCCGTTGAGTAGAAAGTCAACCTTTTTTACTTGTTTTTTAAGTATTGTCTAAACTCTATGGTTATATCTTCCAACAACTCTTTCAAATATGGCAGTTCCGCTTTTAGTTGTTCGGTGTTACTATCCAGTGACAGTTTCTCCAGTGATTGCATATACAAATGTGTGACATTACTAGAAACAATAGACATAGTTCCTTTTAATCCGTGAAATAATGCTTTTAATTCATACGAATCAAAATCGCCATACAACAATGTCTCTATAACATCCAGTTTTTCATCTTTTTCTATGATCATCATTTCTACAAGTTGATCTACTGTTTCTACACCAACATCTTCAATTAACATATCTATTTTACTTGTATCTATTTTTTCCATGTTTCTACCTTAATAACACTATTTGATTTTTCTAATCCGCGGTACTTAATCCACAACTCCTCAAGTTCTTTCTTTTGCTTTGTTATGTCATTGCCTATAAAAAACACGCGATATCCTCTAGGTGAATCCGGATATTCTTTGAATCTTGAAAGCATATGAATTGGCTTGTTGTGTTTGTCTTTCAATTCCAATTCAATTAGTTTACTAGGCCAACCATTTTTTATCCACCCATTTATTACATTACGAGCATTTGATCTTTTATCTTCATATATAACAATTTCTTCTATTGGTTTTCCTAATACTTGTTGTTCTGTCAACCCAAAAGCAAGTTCGGATCCTTTGTTCCAATAGCGTATTCTTCTTTGCTCATCCATGGCGTGTACTATAAGCAGTTCATCGTCTTTGTATGTTTCTTGTAGGTACCAACATGGCATAATTGCATCGTACATTTTTCTAGAATACGCAAACCACCATAGACAACTTCCTGTAGAAATTACCACTAAAGTTGCGGCAATAATTCCCCTTGCCTCAACAGGTATGTGATAGTCACTATCGTATACGGAGAAATACCATACTAGAACACCAAACAACGAAAATTGAATTAGAGATAGAACTATAATGTATTTCCAAATTTGTTTACTAATCATATAATACTTCCTCTAATGCGTCTAGTAGTGTTTTTGCATTCGCTGGCTTTGACAACACGGTGTTAACTCCTGATTTTATCAACGTATCGAATTCTTCGCCCACTGTTGCAGCCGTAACTCCTATGATAGGGACGTTACTAAATTTCCTAATTTCCATTGCCATTTCTGCACCATCCATTTCTGGCATAAAGTAGTCGGTTATGACCACATCGTATATATTTGTTTTAAACTTATATAAACCTTGAGTGCCATCGTCTGCTATATCTACATCAGCACCTAATTTTTCTAGTATTTTTTGAGTCATACGTTGTATCGTTAAGTTATCTTCTACTAACAATACTTTCTTTCCGGACCACGATACAGTCTCAGGAGAATCAATAGCAGTGTCCAAACCATGGATGACAGGGGCATTATCAGACTTTAACATACGGAATTTGAAGATAAATGAAGTGCCAGAACCAATCGATGATTTTATTTTAACAGAGCCGTCCATAACTTCGGTTAATTCTTTTACAATAAAAAGTCCCAATCCTGTATTGGCGGTATTGGACGCGTCACGACTATAAAATGCATCAAATATTTTTTCATGCAAATGTTTAGGTATGCCAATACCATTGTCAGTAAATTCTAATGTGATATTACAATGTTCAGGATCGTCTTCTATAATTTCAGATTTCATTGAAATTAACAACTCATCTGCCTTACTGTGTCTTATTACGTTTTTAATTATGTTAAGCCCTATTTGCATCAATGCTCGGGTAGGGTAAATATACTGTTCCGAAGAAAGTTCATCAAAATAAGATATGATTTTTATACCGCTTTCGTGTGATTCTCGTTCTAATGTGTTAATTACCCGTCTAATAGTTTGTGCTGGGTAATCAGGGTTGTTACTGTACTCTTTAACCGTATCTTTACTTGATACAATTCGCATATCATCCAAAATAGATAAAGTATGATCCAGTTCTTGTTTTGTATTTACTATCGTATCAAAGTACTTACTGGATATATTTCGGGTTTTTGAAGCATGAATAACATCATCTAATAACATAACACTGGCAGAAATAGGAGTGCGCAATTCATGACCAATAATGGCGAACATATGATCTTGATGTGTTTTCTTTTCTTCGAGATGGTTATAAGCCACTATAAGTTCTTGTCTGCGGTCGGCAGAACTTCTTACTAACATATCAGTAATCCACGATACAACTAATGAAGCACAGTAGGCGGCTGCTATGCCACCATAGATGGGTAGTATCATGTTCAAATCTACAACTTGCCCATCAACTACTTTAGTACCATAAACCTGAATATCATATAGATACCCATGATCTATCATATAAACTATATAAGTGATTAATCCAAACGACAATGTACTGTATAATAGCACAACTCTAAAAGAGTACAGTAGTGATATCAACATACATGATAACGAAAACATTGATATGGTATTAAGGTTAAATGCTTGCAATAGTGAACCAAATGGTACAATAGTGTATATAATCACAGATACAATCAACCAAACTCGCAATGATGTTCTGTGGTAAGACCACAATGCAGACGCAAATGATATGATAGCAAATAAACCGTAAATTAGATATCTAGGGTCATCCAATCCATGATCAGATAGTTGGGCAGTTGCCACCCATAATAGGTAGGGGACACCCACCATTAGAATCGAAAATACAGGAGTTAACCTGGAAAGATATTCGTATGTATCATTTCCTATTTTATTATCACCCCGAATGGACTCTGAACGTGGCACTAACGAATCAAACGATTCTTCAGTCAATACGTATCTGTATATCGCCATATAAAATATTGGTGTTAAAATAGCAGGTATGCCTAAACCTAATATGACATTGATGTAAGTTATCTCGCCGCGAACAAAATAATTAAGCGCCAAAGAGCATACAAGGGTGAAAATACTTACGCATAACGTCAGCGCAAAGACAGATTTTAACACAGCAGACATAGGTTTTTTGTTTTTCATAAATGTTATCTTTATTATATCTTTATTTATCTTTCAATGTACTAATCCGGACGGTCAGATATCAAATCATTATTCTGTGTGTCTTTTTTCAACTGTTCAATTTCGTCATATGCTTCTTCCAGAGCCCGAACCATGTACGAAACATCTTCTGGTTTTAAAGTGCCACCATGATAGACATGATGATAGAAACGTCTTGCTTGTGCTAGTATGCCTTGATCCATATCATTCAACCTCAAGGTAGATGCCATCTTCACGGCTCATAATGCGTTTGACTACTCCGCTGTCGGAAATGTTACAGCCAACACTGACAAACGGTCCGCCTGCGGGGTCAAAGAAACCAATGTCTTCCATGTCCATCTCCTCTTGACCTTCTCGTCCGCCCATACGCATGTATTTTGTTCCATCTTCTTCCATATGAAAGCGATATGTTTTGTCACTAACTTCTTCAAACCAGTATTCGTTGCCGTATCTATTTTTCATTGTTACTCCTTAGACATACTATCTTTGTGTTCACGAATTAATTGTTGTATTTTGTGGGCAATCTCAACATATGCATCAGAACAGGATTCGCAAAAGTGTAAACGATCCTCGTGATCATGTCCATAAGAAATGATAACCCTACATCCATCACATAATAAAGCACCATCGCCGTTATTGAATTTTACTTCAGCGTATTTCATCATTTCTTAGTCCAATCAATAACAGCGTCCGGGTCTTTCCCATAAAATTCTAAAAGGATTCGACATGCTGATTTTACTGAATCTTCGTCACAGAAGTCTCTTTGTGTGTACAACTCTTCAACCATAATTAGGTCAATTTGTTCATCTGCAATTTCAATCTTCATCTTTCCACCATCTTATCTTTCTGCCGTTTAGCACTTCGCTTTCGAATATACTTATCAGCATATCATAGTCCCAGACTTCAGTAGTCTCAAGAGTCTCCAACCAATAACCTAATATATACCAGTCCTCGCTAACCATTGGTGGCACTGCGTATTCGCCCCAACCGTCATATCCATCTTTACTGCTATCACGAATGTCTATACGACCGGCACTGTATTTGTCAGTGATTCCACGGTCTGTATACCATTGTTCAGACATAGGACCCATCCAGTTTAGGAAATAAGTTACGCTCACTGTCCGCTTCTTCCTACTTTTTCTTTACGGTAGATTGCAGTTGTGTTTATTCCTTCATGAGGACACACTAAAATAATATCAGGTAACCCGTGGGCATCTTTCTCGCCACCTTCGCCACAGATGAAGTATAAATTACTCCATTCGGGTTGTGTATGGAACCAAATCTTTTTTAGTTTCTCAAACAATTCATATTCTTTTTTTGTTATATTCACATAGTCATCTGATTCTTCTCTATGTACCGCTTCATGTGAAGGGTAACCTTTTTCAAATACATCTTCCATCACTCAACCCATATAAAATAAAAGCCAGTTCCAATTAGCAGTAAAGGAAATAGTAGTATCACAGCACCAAACAGCGCATTAAACCATTTAGGTATTTCTATGTCTAAAAGTGTCAGTATGACACCTGCTCCCAACATTGTTGTAAACAGCAAAAGGTAGGACAACGCTATTTTAGTAATCATCATTCTAATCCTCGCCATTGTAGTTCTTTTTTAAACTGCTTATGAATATGTTCTGGAATATGTGATTGTGTATCAAGTATAGCACGAATATGGTCATTGTCTAGTCGGTATAGCGGTTTATACTGTAATGGCTGATTGCCATCTTTGCCACGAGTGCCCCACTTGAATCTTAAACGAATCTCAGAAAAATCATCATCGTCATAGACACCTAGCCACTCTTGGTCATCATGTACTGAGCAACGAATATAATCTAGTCCGCCGTCAATCATATACTCTTTGCCATTAGCATCGGTATATGTCTTGTAATCGTGACGGTGTATACTTTCCAGTATCGTGCCATCTGGAGTGCGTATTGCGTTACATAACAATTTACTCATCGTCTTTCCACCATCTTATTTCTCTGCCGTTTAACACTTCGCCTTCAAAAATGCTGATTAGCATTTCATAGTCCCATACTTCAGTTGTCTCTAAATTCCATAACCAATCGCTGAGTAATCCCCAATCTTCTCCATGCATTGGAGAAACTGCGTATTCATCCCAACCGTCATATCCATCTTTGCTGCTATCGCGAATGTCGATGCGACCAGCGGCATAGTGTGTATGGACTGTTTCGATTTCGTATGTGGCACCAATTGGTAGGTCTTTGATTTTAGAAATCATCTCAGACTCAACAGTTTCAGTAATGAAATGAGTTAGTCCACGCTCACGGAACCAATCCATTGTGATAGGACCCATAAAATTCAAAAAATAACTAACACTCATTTTTGTCTTTGTATTCTCTAATCTTTTGTTGCATTTCGCGATCTATAGCAATATACGCATCTGAGCATGATTTACAAAAGTGAAGACGATCTTCGTGGTCATAACCGTAAGCAATAATAACGCGGCAACCGTTACACAATAAAGCGCCATTACCGCTGTTGAACTTCACTTCAGCATAGTTAGAAGGACCTTCTGCAGGTCCAGTGCAGTTATCGTGGAAACATCCTGCTGTTAATGGTCCACCTTCGCAACATACTTTAGCCATTATTGTCCACTTCTTCCCACTTTTTCTTTACGATAGATAGCCGTTGTGTTTATAGCAGGATGAGCGCATACAATAAGTAACTCAGGTAGTCCATGAGCATCTTTATCACTACCGCCATCACCAGTAATGAAGTATTCGCCGTTCCATTCAGGTTTAGAATGAAACCAAGCGGTTTTCAGTTTCTGAAACAGTTCGTATTCTTCATCGGTTATTTCTTTCATCACTCTTCTCCTTCGTGGATATAGTCTAGGGCTTTGTTTGAGGTCAACAATTATCTAAAAACAACTCTGGCCCATCCATCACCCGACTCAGTGATTCTAATAACACCTTTATTCCACAAGGCATCCAGAACTCGTTCGCTCCAATACTTACTAGGACCATACTCAATGTAAGCAGATCCTTTAGCGGTAACTGCTACCGTGATTGCGGTGTACATTTCTTTCTGTTTTGGAGTCATTGGTTTCATCAGTTTCAGCCAGTCTTCAAATATTCAATATAGTAATATTATAACTAACCTCACAGAGAAAGTAAACCATTATTTTCACTTTTTTTATATCAATTTGGAATATGGTTATTCCTCACTCAACCTCATACAACTCGTCAAGGAGTTCCTTTGCCCGTTTAATGTAATCGTCACGTTGCCAACGAACTTTTTCATGGCTTAGTTCAACAAAATCCAAAGCAATCCATTTAACAAATGCTTCGAGTTTATCTAAGCGGTCTGCTACTGCTACTATAACTTCGTCTTCAATTAATGGACATGCACTGTCAAGATGTGCTTTTGCTCGGTCAACCGCTTCTTGCCATTCTGCTAATTGGTATTGTTCCATCACACATTCTCCACGTTATCACGAACTTGGATTGATTCTAGAAATTGTTGAACTGCTACATGCCCAGCGGCTTCATCGAGATATTTGTAAGGGTTGCGAGTATCAAAGAACTCACAGATCATAGTACGAACTTCTTGGATAGTGTATTGCTTTTCCATCATTCACCTCGGTAGTTAATTAGTACAGTGAGTGCTTCAAACTCGCCTGTGGTTAAAGAGATATGTTTGATACCATCTACATTATGAATAGTCACATCGTAACCTTCAAGATTAGTCCATTCTGTAACTTCAATGTAATCATCTTGTTGGGCAAAGTGACAGTACGGTTTAAGATTAGTGAATTTTGCTTTACGATTGTTTACTTGGATAGACATTAGTTGTTTCCTGATTAATATTTATATTATACTGTAAGACAACCAGAATGTCAAACGTTGTTCATGGACGAGGCGACATTTCTGCCGCCTCGTGTTATTCAGGAATTTTTATTTTGCTCGCTTGGCAGGACGCAAAAATTCATAGTGATAGATTAATACGCCAAGGAAAAGTAATCCAACGCTTAACGAAAATAACGCATGGATATAGTTATCTATAGTAACGGATCCTAATTCATTGTACGTGTAGTACAATCTGCTTAATCCAAATAAATTAACAACACTAATGATTGCCATGAAAATTATACAATACCATTTGATAAACGGTGGCATATAATGGTCTAAATGTTTTTGATTCATGAAGATGCCAGCAGTTACCATGATCTCAAACAAGAATGTTACTATGAATACTATTGACAATGCAATAAACATTTTATTCTCTCCTTATTGTTATTGTGTTATATTTATTATTTATACGCTTTTGTTTGTTTTCGTAGCGTGTAACTGCCATCGCCGTTGTCAACCCATTCGATTGTATCGCCTACATTCCATCCTAATTGTTCCATCATTTCTTCGCCAATGTCTAGAATATATTCATCTATCGTGGCATCGTATATTACTTGCGTGGTCATAGTTTGCTCGTCACGATGAACCGCATCATATGAAGGATAACCTTTTTCAAATGCATCTTCCATGTAGTCACCGGCGGTCGTAAACTTTAAATCTTTCATTTCGTTACCATCCTTTATCTAAACTGTTGAAGTCTTTGCCTTCGCCAGTTGGAACATTGCCGCTATCTGTAATAGTCACTTCAGATAGCCGCCATAATACTTCACCGTCTTGGCCTGTAGCGGGCGTTGCGTTGAATGCTTTGCCGGTGTCTTTGTCAATTAGTATCATATTATAAACCCCCAGATAAAAAACCAAATCTTATACACTATATAAACAACTAGCGTAGCAGAAAATCCCATCAGTGACATACCGAGTACAATCGCCCAGTTTCCATATAGGTCGTGTCCTTTTATCTTAGTATACATTTTATCAAAGGCAATCATACCCACAATCAAGACAAAATACAACAATACAAATAATCCAAATGACATAATTGTTTATTCTCCTAAATAAAAATATTTAAAGGGTGTTTCATAGTCTGTGTGGGATGATTACTCATCATCGAACATAACATTGTAGATTGCTCCGCTTATATAACCAAACGCGGTCCATCCTAGAATAGAAAAGAAGTGTGGTAACCATCCAACTGATTCCCTATCAAGTGTACTAAATGCGGTAAATCCAACACCAAATGTAAATCCTAGGATTGCGACAAATGTAGCCCGTTCTTTAATTTTCATGCAGCCAACCTCGCTAGTATTGGAAATACAAATATCACAAAAATTAATATCCAATAGTTTGTTTTTAATGTTTTTACATCGTTCTCAAGTGTAATAATCTTGTATGCCGCTCCTTCAATATATCGCTGCATAACAGGATCATCAGTGGTGTTTCGTGCAACTTCCCTGGCTTGGTTAGCAACTTCATCATCTTGTCTTCTACCTAAGTTCATCGTTCTACCTCTACATCAATCTCCACACCTAGTATACGGAGTTGCTCAATAAGATTATTCTTCACCCTGATATATTGCCATCATAAAGTAGTCTGAACTACCACCTTCATTCACTTTGTTGTAACTTGCAATAAAATCACGGGCTTCCTTTTCAGTATTAAAATATTTGTATTCATCGGTCTTTGGACCCCAGCCGCGTTCACATTCAACTATTTCTACTTTATGCTTACTCATGCTTCTACCTCTATTGCTACGCCCATGTTACGCATCTGCTCAATAAGATTGTTCTTACGCTCAATCATAGAACCAACAAGGGCTTCTCGTGCCGCTGGACTGTACGAACCCGTGAATGCTGGGTCGTTGTTTATCTCACCAATGATGCGGTCACATTCAGTAATAGCATTGATGAAACGTTGCATTATTTTAAGTTCCATTATTTCAAACCCTCCAGCATTTCTTCTTCGAAGCAAGCGTGGTTACAAGCGTTCTCATAGAAAGCGAACAGAGACTTGCGAAGTTTACGGTTAAGAGGAAGTGTGTAGCCTTTACGGTCAGCGCGAATATACGTTGCTAAATCACCACATTCGGTAATCAAGCGAAACTCTTTGCGGATATCAGCGTTAGAGAACTTGTATTCACGGTAAACAAAACCACCAAAAATCTCAAGAACACGGTTACAATCTTTAAGCATCTTTACTTCCTCTCAACTGACTATATGTATATTATACTGATTTCTGGAGTAGAGTCAACCTTTTTTTGAATAATTTATCAATAAAAGTCTACACTTTCATAATATCAAACGGAGCCGCATTCAATAGTTGTTCTTTACGATAATCAATAGTATCGCCGCTGAACCAAGAAGTAAACAAGTCAGTTTCTTGTATTGTTACAACAGGCAACATTTCGTCTAGTGTATCAACCGCAATGATATCCTTCAAATCTTTTTCGCTCCATGAACCCAAACCTTTTTGGTATTGAATGTCAAGACCAGAAGACATGTTGTTTACTTCCGCGAACGTATATGCCCACTCTTTCACTGCGTTATTTTTCTTACCAATTGCTAGTGGTGTACGTAGTATTTTCAACTTACCATTTTGTAGATGGTCAGGGAAATACTTGAACATAAACAATGCCACAAGACCACGAATACGCGAACCATCTGCGTCAGCATCAGTAGCAATACAAATCTCTGCGTCAGGATATGTTGTGATAATTTGATATAGTTCTGACAACTCTTTGTTTGCCATAAACTTTTGGTGACTTACTTCCAATACATTAAGAGGTACACCTTTCAATGCATAGAAAGCATTACCTTTACGACCCAGACATTTAATTAGACCGCCACTTGCTGAGTCACCTTCTACTACCATGATTCGTTCTGTTTTACCAATTGCAGAAAAGTACTTGTCGCTCTTAATTTTTGTTTTCTTTTCAAGTTTGTTCAAGTCTTTCTTGGCATTCAAATCTTCTTGGAGTTTGGTAAAGGCAGTAATCTCGTTAATCAAGTCTTCGTTCTTCATTAACTTAGAAACAATCTTTTTAGCGTCTGCTTCTCCGATTGCTTCACGGCATTCTGCGGTTGAGTTAGTTACACGTTCTTTGGTCTGTGAATCAAATTTAAGTGCCGGGAAGCCATTAACAATACCATGAATACGTAAATGTTGTTTAAGTCGTGCTGGAGTAATATCAACCTTCTTGCGGCGTTTCAGCGTATCCCGAAGTTCTTGCATAAAGATAGACACAAAATAATCAATGTGTGTGCCACCTTTAACGCTAAGACCATTGACTAGACTGTGAGACTGAAATGAGCCGTCTGATTTAGTGATACCGAACGTTGCTTTATCAGTTGTGAATATATCACATTCACCAAAGTAATCTTGGAATTTTACTTTAACTGCTTTCTTGTTGAATCTAAACTTGATGGTATCAAATGCCAATGCAAGTGAACGTACACGTTCTTCGATTACCCGTATATGGTCTTCGTCTATTGTCTCCATACCAAAGAATTCGTAGTCAGGCGTAAACTTAACTGTTGTGCCTTTACGTGCTGTTTCTTTGGTAGTGACTCGTTTAACTTGACCATTTTGACCTACTAGTTTTACTTCTAGTTTGCCATCGGCTGATTTCGCTTCAAACTTGGTAGAGGTCACGAATGTAATCATTGACCCTACGCCGTTCATGCCTATAGATTCACGATTGGCATCGTCAAAGTTAGAGCCAGCACGAGCCCGAGTAAAAGCACTAACCATTTGATATTCTGGTCCGTCCGGCGTCTCAATTTCAACTGCCGGAATGCCACGTCCATTATCATGTACTGTAATGGTCCCGCCAGCATCAATATCAATATCAATTTTTGTAGCATATTCACGTTGTGTCCTCACATGTTCATCTACTGAGTTATCAATAATCTCGTTGATAATTTTTAGTAGACCGCCTACTATGTTTACTTTTGTAAACTCGGCATTAATAAATGTTTCTTCCTGTTGCGCTACCTGAGATCCGCCATACATCGAAAAACGTTTGCGAATATGCTCGGCGTCGGATAGTAATTTAAAGTTGTCTGTCATGTTTAATCCTGTGTAAAATATTTAGTATTTTTGTATTCGATATAATCAAAATTTTTAAGTTCTTCATACAAATTATCGGATATGTTAAACAACATATGCTGGCTGCTGGCCCATTGATACAGTGTTTGTTTTACCATATTTGTGTTGCCTGAAGATAT
>Ga0209962_1000077_pt1 | contig 29179 bp, 24 predicted proteins | sample SalPonA_C_H2O_MG_FD_185722 | JGI IMG/M metagenome (GOLD analysis project Ga0209962, IMG submission 185722) | Water microbial communities from South San Francisco under conditions of wetland restoration - Salt Pond MetaG R2A_C_H2O_MG (SPAdes)... | ecosystem: Environmental > Aquatic > Non-marine... | reverse complement strand
GTGAGGCGTGGGCCGATACCCCTGATGGGTACCGAAGGTTGTTAAAATCGGCGCACATTTTACCGCAGATGCGTAAACAGCGCTTTACTACTTTGGCTAAGGATACGGAGGCTGTAAGAACGAATTGGTCTTTTTTTAAAATTAATCGCTATATATGAAGAGAGCAGAGTTTAGAGAGTAGAGATTATAGAATAGAGAGTAGAGAGCCTAGTACTGCAGGGGGGGCAAAGGAGTGCTCGCGCCTGAATGACTAGCGCCGCTATTTGGAGCTTGCGCAAAGGCTAATTTACAGCTCGTCGTACTGGCGCAGAGTGACCTCATCAGATGCGCTGAGATTATCGTAGGTGAAGGTTTGATCCCCATACACAGCAGGTTTGCCACGTATGCCGGCGGCAGGTAAACCATGCGGGAAAGGGTTGAAGGGCATGCTGCCATCATCCGCAGTTTGATAGGCGATCTCTCTCGCCGTGTAGCGGTAAATGGATTCGCCCTCGATACTCGCCCATGCATTCATCAAACCTAGGTCATCATCACACATTCCTCCGAGCGTCCCCTTAACGATATACCGAGCTCTCATCAGAGCATCCTGGCCGAACGGATCGCTAAGGTAGGCAATGTAGGGCGCAGTGTTAGCTGGCGAAGTTTGAAAATTCAACTCACCGGCGGTTAGTTGAGCCGTTGAACCGGCGTGCGCGAGTGCTAAAGGCAGGGCAAAAGCACAGGCGCAGAGTTTGGCTGTAATCGACATGGAAACTATCCTCAAAAACGTGTGTGACGAGCCACTGAGATTGCGTGCACTAATTTAGACTAGGTATTAGCAGAGGAAGTGTTTAGGGATATTTATGCCAATATACGTAGGAGGTTTCTGCCGGTCTCTCTGTACAGGAGTTGCTCAGCGGATATAATGCGCGGGTGGTATGAACTGAGGATTTGGCGTGGAAGCTCTGGACGAAATCAAAGCATTTTTGGGTTGTGAAACCCCTCAATCTTGGATCGATCGAGCCAAAGATCCAGCTAATTTGGAACTGTTGCTAACTGACCATGCCCATTGTGAGAAGAAAGCCGCTTCCACGGCCATGACACTAATGTTTAGGTACGTCGACCGGCCTGAGTTGCTGAACAAGATGTCGCGGCTGGCGCGTGAAGAGCTGATTCACTTTGAGCAGGTGCTGGCGATAATGAAAAAGCGGGGGCTACGCTACGGCCATCTATCTTCATCAGGTTACGCCAGCGGTCTGCATCAGCACGTAAGAAAGTCGGAGCCTGCTAGGCTAATCGATATTCTTATCGTCGGTGCTTTTATTGAGGCGCGCTCCTGTGAGCGCTTCGCGGCACTCGCCCCCTATCTTGATGAAGAGCTGGCTAAGTTTTACCGATCACTATTGCGCTCCGAGGGGCGTCACTATCAAGACTACCTTAACCTCGCTCAATCCTACTCCAGCACCAATATCGCAGAACGTATCAGTGAATTCTGCGCCATTGAACGTGAGCTTGTACTTGCTGAAGATGAGGAGTTTCGTTTCCACAGTGGTGTTCCCGCTCACAGCTCAGCTCTAGCGGTTTAAACTCACTAATCTCTATTAGCAACGGGTCGCTCATGTCATTGCATCCGTCCGGATGCTTTTTGCTTGGCGACCTGGCCGACTAGAAACTGATCCTAACCCAACGCTTAAACTGGATTTATAGGTTTTTTCAGCTAGCTTTATACTTGTGCTGCGTAGGTACGCCCAGCTCCACTGGATGCGGTTCGCCGCTCGTTGACAGCCGAGTTTTTTCAGCGAAAGGATTTTAAATGGCAGTGCCACAGGTTGATCTAAATGGGCGTCGGCTCAGTGTAATTATGGCGCTGTTAAGCACGCTCTGTTTGAGCCTGCTCTTCTTCTTTTTGTATGCCTCTCAAACATCGGAGTTGCGCCAGCAGAGTGCGAGCAGCCAAAAGGCGGTGCTTGCAGAAGCGCAGCAGGTGATCGACTCGTTCCTGGGACTAGCAGAGCGCGATATGGCGTACCTGAGCGGATCGGTTCTTCTTAGTGAGGCGCTAGAGTCTGGCTTAGATCCCAGCTCAGTTGATATGCAACGTGTGCAATGGGAGTGGCAATCTCTGATGAGTAGTCGACGTGACGTCTACTCTCAACTGCGCTTGATGGATGTGGATGGGCGTGAGCGTCTGCGGATCAATAACACCTCTACGTCCAGTCTTGTTGTCCCCCCCGCAGGACTGCAGAACAAGGCCAATCGCTACTACGTAACCGAGAGTTTAGCGTTGGCGCAGGGGGCCATCTATTTATCGGACTTCGATCTCAATGTTGAGAACGGAGTGATTGAATTTCCAGTTAATCCTACCCTGCGAGTTGCGCTACCTCTGTTTGGCTCAGACAACACTAAACTCGGTGTAATCACCCTGAACTACAAGGGCGCAGAGATGATTGAAGCGCTGCGAAGCATCGGAGCGGTTTGGCAGCAAGAACTTTGGCTGGCCAATTCAGATGGATACTGGCTGATTGGTCCAGATACTGAATTGGAGTGGGGCTTTATGTACCCGACTCGAGTGCCTCAACTGGTGGAAGGCGATTTTCCTGAGCTCTGGGCCCTTACACAACAGGCGCTTATGAACGAGAGTGTCTCGGTTCTGGAATCAGGCTACCAATTCACTGCTCGTCGAACTACCCCGGCTACATCTTTTGACAAAAACTTTGATCAGGTAGTGGTTAGGAGAGATCAGAGTTGGGTGCTTCTGGCAGGACAGAGTCCTGCGCAGTTTGCTTCAGTAATTCAGCCGCTGCTGCGCACGCTAATACCAGCCTTCGTCCTGTTGGAAATACTGATGCTCGGTTTAAGTATCTGGGGTGGACGGCAGATTAATCTGCGCCGCGCTGCAATTGATGAGACGCGTAGGCGCGAGAAACAGCTTGAGGTTATTTTTGAAGCTGCGCCCGATGCCACGCTGATGTCAGATTCGCAGGGGGTGATAACTCGGGCAAACGGTGCAGTACTCAAAGTATTGGGTTATCGGCCAGATGAGCTGATTGGGCAGAATATCGACACCCTAGTACCAGAGCGAATACGCAAAGCGCACCCGGGCCTGCGGGGTCAATATTACGCTCACCCAACACCTCGTTCAGTCGCGTCCAGGCAACGTCTCACAGCAAGGCGCAAAGATGGTGTCGAAGTTCCTGTGTCTGTCGCGCTCAACAGCCTAATGATCGATGGTCAGCGTCAGGTCGTCAGCGCTGTGCGAGATATGTCAGCCGACTATCAGGCGGGGAGAGAGTTGACCCAGCTTAACCAGCGCCTTGAGATTGCGACTGGCGCTGCGGGCATGGGTATTTGGGAGTATGACACGCGTACCGGTGCTGTGAATTGGGATGCTCAGATGCACAGGCAGTACCGCCTCGATCAAAATTTCGACTTAGATATCCGCAGCTGGATGAACCTGTTTGATGAGGAGTATCAGGAAACCTTCAAGCGCGCCATACGTGAAACTATATTAGACGGTTCCGAATTTGACCTTCTGGCTAGGGCGCAGGATTCGGCAGGGAATGAGATCTGGATTCGCCTGATTGCCGCCCCAAAACTTGATCCCGATGGATTTACTCAAACCTTGGTGGGAACACAGTTGAACGTGACTGATGAAGTGGATGTGGAGCGTGAGCTTCGTATCGCCTACGAGCGAGCTGCTGAGGCTAATGTTGAGCTTGAAGCATTGAATCAGGAGCTGGAAGAGGCGCGTGAAGTTGCTGAACGCGCCGCGCACGTTAAAGGTGACTTCTTGGCTAACATGAGTCATGAGATACGAACACCTCTCAATGCTGTGGTGGGTATAAATCATCTCTTGGAACGGCAGCTTATCGATGCATCGATGAGAGAACTAGTGACCAAGCAGGAGCGCGCCGCACAAACGCTCTTGAGTATTGTCAATGATATTCTGGATTATTCGAAGATCGAGTCAGGCAAGCTTGATCTTGAGGAGAGCCCATTCTCAATAATGGAACTGTTAGATAATCTAACCACTCTTGTCGGGGGGCAAGCGGTAGAGAAGGGGCTATTCTGGGTGGTAATACCGCCAGCTGTTGAACAGTGCGGTGTGATAGGTGATTACTTGCGCCTAGAGCAGGTGTTGGTGAATCTCGCGGGGAATGCGGTGAAGTTTACTGACCAGGGTGAGATTCGTGTCAGTGTTTCGCTGGAAACTCAGGTAAATAGCAAGTATCGACTCAAATTTAGTATCACTGATACCGGGATAGGGATTTCTCAAAAGGCAATCGCACAGTTGTTTGACCCCTTCACCCAGGCAGATGTCTCTATCACGCGTAGGTTCGGAGGGTCCGGGTTGGGGCTATCCATCTCGCATAGGTTGGTCTCACTGATGGGAGGGCAGATTAGTGTTGAAAGTGAAGTCGGCAAAGGGAGTCGTTTTAGCTTCACCTTGCCCCTTAGCCGTCAAGGGGTGAAACGCCAGTCTATGGATGGCTTGCTCGGAACCCAAACTTATATCGTTTCACCTTCGCGAAGCGCTACTGAGGGGCTCTCTGCATTGGCCGCCTCTTTTGGTTCGCAGTGCAAAGAGTTCCCTCATGCCGAGGAGATGGTGGATAGGATTGTCAGTGACGATGACGGGATAGGCAGTGAAGGGACCACCGCTACTCGTTTCGCGCTCATAGATTGTCGTAACTATATGCCACCCGACATCGAGCATGTGATTGCGCCTTTAGTGCGACTTCCAGCATCAGAACGTCCGAGGGTTGTCCTGATTACGGAGCGTCTCCAGCGGGAGAGGGGCGCTTATGCAGAAATTGACGGAGTTGATCTGGTTCTCAGCTCACCGCTGGGTCCGTTGACGCTCTACACCGGCTTAACAAGCCTTTTCGGCGCGAAAGAGCTGCTGCAAAAGGGTGAAGTTGAGCAGCGCTTAGCTGGCGTACGACTACTGGTTGTAGATGATAACGAAATAAACCTAGATGTTGCGAAAATGATGCTGCAAGAGGAGGGCGCTCGTATCTGGGTAGCCAGCGATGGGCAGGAGGCGATCGACTTCATACGTAGTCGAAAACAGCACGTAGACCTCATCTTGATGGATGTGCAGATGCCGGTTGTGGATGGGTTGGAGGCAACGCGTCAAATTCGCGCGTTGACTGCCCAGAGCGATATTCCGGTTTTAGCTTTGACTGCAGGTGTGACCCCCGCACAGAGAAGCGCAGCGATGGAGGCGGGCATGAACGGTTTTATCACCAAGCCGATAGACCTAGATCGCGCCATATCGCTTATGAAAGCGGTACTGCACTCCGAGTACTCTATGAAGGAGGTTAAGCTTCTGGAGGAGCCGAAAACAACGAGCACTTCGCAGACTCAAGTGCTTAACGAAGCTTATGGACTGCGTGTATTTAAAAGTCAGGAGAAGTATCAGCGCTACCTTCACCTTTTTGTCCAGATGTACGCTGATGCGCCACAGCAGCTCACTGATTTAATCGATGATCCGGAGCAGTTGCGATCACTCGTGCACAAAATGCGCGGTGGTGCCGGGCATTTAGGAATGGATCAGCTGCGCGACCTCTGTGCGACAATAGAGGACGCTGTTGAGGAGAAGAAGCCCTATGAGGCAGCGGTACAGAACCTCAGAGTCGCGTTGCAGGCAATATTAGAGCTAATTGAGCAGCGCTTTCCGATTGAAGAGGATGACCATGCTGTTCAAACTACGGACCTCTCGCAACTAACCGCACAGCTGCTCGCTTTACACTCAGCTCTTAGCAGCTATGATTTGGATCAAGCAAATCAAATTTTTGCGAGTTGTAGGGGAGCACTGAGCAAAAAGCAGAGGGCAGAGATCCAAAATGCGATTGATCTGTTTGATGCGCGTAAAGCATCGCTTGCTCTACAACAGGTAGCCGATGAACTAAATATTAACTTAGCGCAGAGTGCTGACTAGACATTATGCCATTCGACCACACTGTCCTAGTTGTTGATGACGATCCGCAAACGCTCGCCAGTTTAAGAGAGGCGCTGGCACCGCACTATCACCTAGCCTACGGGGTTTCGGGTGAGCAGGCGCTCGAGGCGGCACAACGTGTACATCCATCGCTGATACTACTTGATATTAACCTGCCGGATATGACCGGGATAGAGGTGTGTAAGAAGCTCAAAGCTCTGCCCGACCTGCAACAGACACCGGTAATTTTTGTCTCAAGCAATAGCGAAGATGCCTTTGGTGTGGATGGGTTTACTTCAGGTGGTGTTGACTACATAACTAAACCGATCAACCCCGAGTTGGTTGTTGCACGGGTCAGGACCCATATATCTCTGGTGCAAGCAGAGCGTCTGGAGCAGGCTTACAATGATGCGATCTCGATGTTGGCAGTTGCAGGGGAATACAACGATAGCGATACCGGGGTACATATTCGCCGAATGGCTGCTATATCGAGTGTGGTAGCGCGCGCTGCGGGGTGGAGTCGAGCACGAGTTTCACTAATTAAGTTGGCGGCTCAGATGCACGATATTGGCAAATTGGGTATTCCCGCAAGTATCCTCAAAAAGCCTGGGCCCCTCGACACGGATGAGTGGGCGATAATGCGCAAACACCCAGAAATTGGTCACCAGATACTCTCAGTAAGCGAAGCGCCTGTGTTTCAGCTAGCCGCTGAGATAGCGTTGGCGCATCATGAGCGATGGGATGGTACGGGTTACCCCTACGGCTTGGCAGCTGAGGCGATTCCTGAGTCTGCACATATAGTGGCTATTGCGGATGTATTTGATGCGTTAACCTCCGTACGCCCCTATAAAAAGGCTTGGAGTGTGGGTGAGACAATGGCGCACATTAGAGAGTCAGCTGGATCGCACTTTAATCCTGCTCTGGTGGAGTTGTTTGAGGCTAACCTTGCCGAAGTCGTTGAGACTAAAGCCAAGTTCGATCAACTGGCTAAGGTCAGCTAGGGGTGAACTCTTCGAGAAGCAGTGCATCGTCGTCCGCTCGCAGATACCAGCCGCTGGCTCCCCAATCTCCTAATACGATGCGCTCACCTTCAGCGAGCTGATGTCTAGCCGGGCGGTGGGTGTGGCCATGTATCAAGAAGTGGGCGTGACTCTGTTTAAATGCCCCCACCACAGCGCGCTGGGCAACGTCCATAATATCCTCCGACTTCATCGCTCCTGCCGCGCGGCTACCCTGTCGCAGCTGTTGGGCAATCGCTAGGCGCTCAGCCACACTCTGTTGTATAAAGCGTTGTTGCCACAGAGGATTGCGTACCATCTCGCGAAACTCTTGATATGCTTCGTCATCTAAACAGAGCTCGTCACCGTGCATCAGCAGAGCAGGGCCTTGCGAGAGTTCAATTAGCGTCTGCTCTGGCAGAAGTTGGGCGCTCAGTTGAGCCGCACCGCTTTCACCCAGCAGAAAGTCTCGGTTGCCGTGTATGAAAAAGATTTGTGTACCGCTCGCGGCAAGGCGCTTGAACGCCGGGGAGATTTGATCCATGACAGGATCGGCGTAGTCATCACCAATCCAAGCTTCGAAGATATCACCCAAGAGGTAGAGCTCATCGGCACCCTTGGCTATCTGTTCGAGGAAGTAGAGCAGCGCCGCGGTAATCTCCGGGCGCTGCGCCTGCAGATGCAGGTCTGAGATAAAGTAGCGCAGCAAAAGTTAGTCTACGATCTCAGCTTTCTCGATGATAACGTCTTCAGCTGGGACGTCAGAGTGCCCCATAGCGTGTGTAGTGCGAACGCTTTTGATCTTATCAACTGTATCGAGACCATCAACAACGCGACCAAAGACAGCGTAACCCCAGCCGTGCATGGTTTTGCCCGTGTGGTTTAGAAAATCGTTGTCTGCAACGTTTATGAAGAACTGAGCTGAAGCAGAGTGTGGGTCTGGTGTGCGTGCCATCGCTAGGGTGCCGCGCTCGTTGCTCAAGCCGTTGTCCGCTTCGTTCTCAATCGTTTCGCGAGTCTCTTTCTGTTTCATGCCAGGTTCAAAACCACCGCCCTGGATCATAAAACCGTCAATAACGCGGTGGAAGATGACACCGTCATAGAAGCCATCTTTCACATACTGCTCGAAGTTTGCCGCAGTTTTAGGTGCTTTCTCGTGATTCAGTTCGATTTTGATGTCACCGTGATTGGTGTGCAAAACGATCATAGTGATAATCCTTGTTAGATTGCTTAGTGGCGCGATTATATCAGCGCAAAAGCGCAATTGCTCGCTGTGATCCTGTAGCAACTTCTATATAATATCGCGCTTTTAAGATGGCTTGCGCCGGACCAGTCCGAATTTCAGGGTTAAGAGAGACGAATGAGCAGCAACGAAGCGCCACAGGTTACCAACTTCATACATCAGATAGTTGAGAAAGATCTAGAGCAGGGGACGCACGGGGGCAAAGTTGTAACCCGTTTTCCACCCGAGCCCAATGGCTTTTTGCACATAGGCCACGCTAAGTCGATCTGCCTTAATTTTGGTACTGCGCAGAAGTATCAGGGGGTCTGTAACCTACGTTTTGACGACACTAACCCCGAGAAAGAGTCGCAGGAGTACATTGATGCAATTGTACGTGATGTGGAGTGGCTAGGCTTCGAGTGGGCCGGCGATATTCGCTACACATCAGACTATTTCGATCAGCTCTACGCCTGGGCTGTACATCTCATCAAAGAGGGCAAAGCGTTTGTCTGTCAGCTCAACGCTGAGCAGATGCGCGAATACCGTGGCAATTTAACCGAAGCGGGCAAAAACTCACCCTACCGCGATCGCAGCGTCGATGAGAACCTTGAGCTGTTCGAGAAGATGCGGGCGGGTGAATTTGCCGAGGGCGAAGCAGCACTGCGCGCCAAGATCGATATGGGGGCGCCTAACATGAACTTGCGCGACCCAGTGATCTACCGCGTGCGTAAGGCACATCACCACCAGACTGGCGACAAGTGGTGTATCTACCCAAGCTACGACTTCGCCCACGGTCAGTCGGATGCGATCGAGGAGATTACACACTCCATCTGTACGCTTGAGTTCGAGGATCATCGTCCACTTTACGACTGGTTCATCAACAATCTGCCGGTGCCTGCTAAACCTCGACAGTACGAATTCGCACGCTTGAATCTCAACTACACCATTACCTCTAAGCGTAAGCTCAAGCAGTTGGTGGACGAGCAGCACGTTGCGGGTTGGGATGATCCTCGTATGCCGACCGTTTCGGGCCTGCGTCGCCGAGGGTATACACCGAGGTCGATCCGTAACTTCTGTGACATGATCGGGGTGACACGCTCCAATTCAACCGTCGATATGAGTATGTTGGAAGCGGCGATTCGGGAAGATCTTGAAGCGGCTCCGCGAGCTATGTGTGTAATCGACCCGATTAAACTCACGATTACCAACTATGCAGAGGGCGAGCAGGAGTGGTTCGAAGTACCTGTGCACCCTAAAGATGAGACCATGGGTCACCGTCTGGTACCTCTGACTCGCAATCTGCTGATTGAGCGTGAGGACTTCGCTCTTGAGGCGCCGAAGAAGTGGAAACGTCTGGCGCCGGGCTTCGCTGTGCGTCTAAGAGGATCCTACTGCATTACCTGCGAAGAGGTGATTACTGATGAAGCGGGCGAAGTGATTGAGCTGCGCTGTAGCTACGACCCCGCAACCAAAGGCGAAAACCCGACAGATTACAAACCCAAGGGTGTTATTCACTGGGTGAGTGCGGATAACTCGATCCCTTGTGAAGTGCGCCTCTATGACAGACTCTTTACCGAGGCGAACCCAGAAGCTGACAAAGAGCGCAGCTTCCTTGAGTTTATCAACCCAGACTCACTGCAGATCTTTGCCAATGCACGTGTTGAGACAGGAATGTCTAACGCAGCGGTTGAGAGTAGTTATCAGTTTGAGCGTCAGGGTTACTTCTGTGTGGACCCTGAGTCAACGTCTGAGCGCATGGTGTTTAACCGCACTGTGGGGCTGCGTGACTCTTGGGCGAAGATCGCGAAGAGCTAAGATGCGCTCCAGCGTAACAGCGCTGCTGGCAGCTGCGGCGAGCGCAGCGCTGTTGCTTGGGTGTGCAAGCAGTGAGCGGGTTCGAGTAGAGAGTACTCGGCTGATTCCAGAGCAGTTGGTAACGCTGGGGCCTGAGCTTCAGGAGAGTTCGGGCCTGGCACGTTACGCCGGGCGGCTCTGGTCGATGAACGATTCAGAGGGGGAGCCGGAGTTAATCTGGCTTGAGCTAAGCTCAGGGCGCTCGGGCACGCTAGCGCTGCAGGGCGCGGTTAACTTTGATTGGGAAGCGTTGGCGCAGAGCGATGATCAGCTCTATCTGCTCGACTGTGGTAATAATAGGGGTGATAGGATCTGGTTGCAGCTCTACTCAGTGCCACTGGATCAGTTAACTCGAGCGCAGGCTGAGGTTCAGCGCAGCGATTTTCGCTGGGGTGACGTCGATTACCAAGTTGCCCGCAGGGCGCACAACAATGATTGTGAGGCAGCCTCGTGGATCGGTAATGAGCTCTGGTTGTTCACCAAGAATTGGCAGGATGAGCAGAGCCGGATCTACCGTATGCAACCCGGTGTTGATCGCCAGCAACTTACAAGCGAGCAGAGTATCAATGTGGGCGGTTTGATAACCGGCGCAGACTATAATGCTGAGCTGCAGATGCTAGCGCTGCTGGGCTATGGTAAGGGTTTGAGGGTGCTACAGCCGTTCATCTGGCTGGCGCCACTGGTCGATGGCGAGCTGCAGTGGTCCTTGGCAAAACGTTTCGATTTGGCTGAATCGGGCCAGTGGGAGGCGGTTGTTTGGCAGGACGATGAGCTTCTGCTAAGTCGCGAAGAGAGTATTTTAGGTGGCGCAGCCATCGCTAAACTCAGGTTGCCAAGATCGGCGCTGAGACATAAATAGAGACAGGTTTTTTAATGCTACAGATCTACAACACACTGACCAAAAGCAAGCAGCCATTCACGCCGATAAACCCCGGCCAGATTCGCATGTATGTCTGTGGTATCACCGTCTACGACCTCTGCCATATCGGTCACGCGCGTGTCATGGTCTGTTTTGATCTGATTACACGTTATTTGCGCGCGCGTGGGTGGGATGTGGACTATGTGCGTAACATCACTGATGTCGACGATAAGATACTGCGACGTGCTGCTGAAAACGGCGAGAGCGTGGAAGAGCTTACAGCTCGCATGATTGCGGCAATGCACGAAGATGAAGCGGCATTGAGCGTATTGCGCCCAGATCAAGAGCCGCGTGCAACTCGTCATATCGGCGATATCATCGAGATGGTGCAGACCCTGATAGATAAGGGTTACGCCTATGCGGCGCTTAATGGTGACGTCTACTACCGCGTGGATAAGTTTGCCACCTATGGCAAGCTCACCAACAAAGTTGTGGACGAGTTACGAGCCGGTGCCCGTGTCGAGGTGGAGAGTGCCAAAGAGAGTCCACTCGACTTCGTGCTGTGGAAAGCTGCGAAAGCGGGTGAGCTGAGCTGGGAATCACCCTGGGGCGCTGGCCGTCCCGGCTGGCATATTGAGTGTTCGGCGATGTCTAAATGCTGCCTGGGTGATACCTTCGACATTCATGGTGGTGGTCCCGATCTGCCGTTCCCGCACCATGAAAATGAGATTGCACAGTCGGAAGCTGCTAACGGAAAGACGTACGTTAACTACTGGATGCATGCCGGTCCTGTACGCGTAAACGCGGAAAAGATGTCTAAGTCGTTGGGTAACTTTTTTACCATCCGTGACGTACTTAAAGAGCATAATCCAGAGGTGGTACGCTACTTTCTAGCTAGCGTCCATTACCGCTCTCATATTGATTACAGTACTGACAGCTTGCGCGAGGCCAAATCTGCCCTAGATCGCTTCTATCAAGCACTGGAGGGTGTAAAAAGCTCGGATTCCAAGTTGGATGAGCAGAGCGATTACACGGTGCGTTTTTATGAGGCGATGGATGATGACTTCAATACACCGCGTGCCCTAGCGGTTCTCTTTGACCTAGTCGGTGAGTTAAACCGTGCCAAAGCAGAGGGGTTGGATACTGTCGCTTACTACGCCGGTCAGCTGCGCGCGCTTGGCGGTCTCATTGGATTGCTGCAGCAGGAGTCCAACGCCTACCTGCAACATGCTGCAGAGGGAGAGATAACGCCTGAGGCGATAGAAGCGCTCATTCAGGAACGAAAAGAGGCGCGTGCGGCGAAAGAGTTCGCGCGCTCGGATGAGATTCGTGATCAGCTCGCAGCTCAGGGTGTTGTTCTTAAGGATGGTCCGCAGGGAACCCAATGGTATCGCGAGGGTTAGGATAGGGTAAAAAAACGGGCCGTTTGTTATTTTTATCCGGCCCGCCCCTAATACCTTGCGTAATCTCACAGACCCTACTTGCTCTGTATTAAGCAGCGGCCTGTAATCTCTATTCTGTCAAAAATAGCGGCCACTCCTTTGGCCGCTCCAGTCTCCGGATCTTTTCAGACCACAGAGCTGCAACAATAGCAGGAAGAGTGAAGCAACTGGTGTGCCAGTTTTTAAGCTGGAGGCAACCTTAGGGTATGATCGGTCCTAAATTGGGCGTAAACAGAGGCTTCTATCAGATTTCCGCTTGGCGCTGAGTACTTGGCGTTCCTCTTGTAGTTCAGTTACGACACGCAATCCGCATCGCAAATTGCAAATGCATTTGCAAAATGCGAAAAATGAATTTGCAGTAAATAATTTTTTTTCACGCAAATGCAAAATTTCTTCATTCAGCTATTGACCAGCGAGTGGGGCGCGGATAGGATACGCACCACTTCGCGAGGGGTGCACATCGCAAACCTTGAGAGACCGGGCAGAGCGCCCGTAGCTCAATTGGATAGAGCACTCGCCTTCTAAGCGAGCGGTTGCAGGTTCGAACCCTGCCGGGCGCGCCAACACTCGACGAAGTTGCTACGGTGGCTGTAGCTCAGTTGGTAGAGCCCCGGATTGTGATTCCGGTGGTCGTGGGTTCGAGCCCCATCAGCCACCCCATCCCTCCACAAGGGATGTAAAATATGCGGACGTGGTGGAATTGGTAGACACGCCAGATTTAGGTTCTGGTGCCGCAAGGTGTGAGAGTTCGAGTCTCTCCGTCCGCACCATCTAGCTTCAAAGATTTTCATGGTGGCTGTAGCTCAGTTGGTAGAGCCCCGGATTGTGATTCCGGTGGTCGTGGGTTCGAGCCCCATCAGCCACCCCAGCGCCTCTCCTTTTTTGTTTTTCCCAATCTCCGTTTTAACCTCGGAAATTAGCCGGTTTCTCTGTGCTTGTTTACTTGACTATTGTGTCCCCATCACGGAAAATTTCGCGCTTGTATTTTTGACCTCTGTAGTCGCTGCTCGGCATTTGCGTCGAGCTGTTCAAGGATTAGAGCAGGGGTTTCCAATAAAACTGATGTACAAAATTGATGAGGATTTCCATGCAGGTTTCTGTTGAAGCGACTTCAGGCCTCGAGCGCCAACTGACTGTTACAGTTCCAGCTGAGCGTATCGATAACGATGTAAATAAGCAGGTCGCACAGCAGGCGCGCACCCGTCGAATGGATGGCTTCCGTCCTGGTAAGGTTCCGCCAAAAGTGATTAAGCGTATGTACGGTGAAGCGATCCGCTACGACGTGCTGAACCGGGTAGTTCAGGAGAGCTTCTTTGAAGCGGTTCAGGAGCAGTCGCTGCAGCCAGCTGGCACTCCAAGCATCGAATTCAAGAATGATAAAGAGGGTGAAGACTTCTCTTTCACGGCTACTTTTGAAATCTACCCAGAGATCGAACTGAAAGATCTGAGCGGAGTTGAGATCGAAAAGCAGTCAGCTGAGATCAAAAAAGCGGACATCGCTAAAATGATCGAGACTCTACAGAAGCAGCAGGCTGGCTGGAAAGATACCAAGGGTATGGCCAAAGACGGCTTCAAAGTAAATCTCGACTTTGAAGGCTTCGTAGACGGTGAAGCGTTTGAAGGCGGTAAGGCTGAAGGTCAGGACCTGGTTCTCGGGTCTGGTCAGATGATTCCAGGCTTTGAAGCGGGTATTGAAGGCCACAAGAAGGGCGAAGAGTTCGATATCGAAGTGACCTTCCCAGAAGAGTACCAGGCTGAAAACCTCAAAGGTAAGCAGGCTACCTTCAAGATCAAGCTGAACAGCGTTGAGAAGCCAGAGCTGCCAGAGCTAAACGAAGAGTTCTTCGCTAAATTCGGTGTTGAAGCTGCTGATCAGGCTGCTTTCGAAGAGGAAGTTAGCAAGAACATGGCGCGTGAAATGAACCAAGCGCTTAAAAACAAGCTGAAAACTCAGGTGTTCGATGCACTGATCGCTGCAAACGAAATTGACGTACCTGCTGCATTAGTAGAAGACGAAATCAAGAACCTAGCTCAGCAGGCTGTTCAACAGTTTGGTGGCAACGCTCAAATCGATCCTTCAACCCTACCTAAAGAGTTGTTCGAAGATCAGGCTAAGCGTCGTGTACTTATTGGCTTGCTGGTGCAGGAAGTTATCAAAGCCAATGAGCTCCAGCCAGAAGACGCTCGCGTAGATGCGATGCTGGCTGAAGTTGCTGATAGCTACCAGGACCCACAGGAAGTTATTGAGTACTACAAGTCGAACCAAGAGATGTTAAATCAGGTTCGTAGTCTGGTTCTTGAAGAGCAGGTCGTTGACCAGTTGCTATCTTCTGCTAAGGTGAACGAAGTAGAAGTCAGCTACGAAGACGCTATCAAGCCAGCACAGGCTGAAGGTGCTGCTGAGTAATTCAGCCCCTCACTTGTGATGTACTGAGAACGGCAGTTGGCTTCGGCGGACTGTCGTTTTTTATTTTCTCGAGCCGAGATAAGGAAAGAATTGAATGACCGATATCTTTACAGGACGTTCTGATGATGTAGTGAACTCAGGTCTGGTACCTATGGTAGTGGAGCAGAGTTCGCGCGGTGAGCGCGCTTATGATATCTACTCACGCCTGTTAAAAGAGCGTGTAATCTTTTTGGTGGGTCCTGTAGAGACTCACATGGCGAACCTTATTGTTGCGCAGCTGCTCTTCTTGGAAGCGGAAAATCCGGATAAGGATATACATCTCTATATCAACTCACCGGGCGGCTCAGTGTCAGCGGGTCTGGCAATTTACGATACTATGCAATTTATCAAGCCCGATGTTAGCACTATGGTGCTGGGTCAGGCTGCGAGCATGGGTTCGTTCCTTGCGATGGCGGGCGCCAAAGATAAACGTTTCCTGTTGCCAGAGTCACGCACCATGATCCACCGTGTTAGTTCAGGTACGCCGGGCACCAGCGGCTCTATTCATGTGCAGGAGCTCGAGTTTGAAGATGCTCGCCGCCACATGGAGGAGGCTAAGCGTCTAAACGAGCGTCTTACTGAGATCTATGCAGAGCGCACTGGAAAGACTCTAGATGAGCTGCACGAGATTATGAAACATGACACTTTCTTGTCAGCCGAACAGGCTGTAGAGTTTGGTTTAGCTGACAAAGTGTTGACGAACCGCCAAGCGGGTTGATTTTAGTACCGCTCCCATCGATTTTAGGGGGTGGAAATGAGGAAGGTAAATGTCTGACGAAAACAAGGGCCAGGGCGACAGCAAGCTCTACTGCTCTTTCTGTGGCAAGAGTCAGGACGAGGTCCGTAAACTTATCGCGGGTCCCTCGGTGTTTATCTGTGATGAGTGTGTCGATCTCTGTAATGACATCATCACAGAAGAGATTCAAGAGGCTGAAGAGGTTTCGGACGAGGATCGTCTGCCGACCCCTGCAGAGATCAAAGATAATCTCGATGAGTATGTAATTGGACAGTTGCGTGCCAAAAAGGTGCTGGCGGTAGCGGTTTATAACCACTACAAGCGCCTGCGCTACAAAGGGCGTGACAAAGATGCTGTTGAGCTCGGAAAGTCAAACATCCTGCTGATCGGACCTACGGGCTCAGGTAAAACGCTGCTAGCGCAGACCTTGGCGCGTATGCTGAACGTTCCCTTCACCATGGCAGACGCTACCACACTGACCGAAGCGGGCTATGTGGGTGAAGATGTTGAGAATATCATTCAGAAGTTGCTGCAGAAGTGTGATTATGATGTAGAGAAGGCTCAGCTGGGGATTGTCTACATCGATGAGATCGACAAGATCTCACGCAAGTCTGATAACCCATCAATTACCCGTGATGTGTCGGGTGAGGGTGTACAGCAGGCGTTGTTGAAGCTGATTGAGGGTACGGTTGCATCTGTACCACCACAGGGTGGCCGTAAGCATCCACAGCAGGAGTTTCTGCAGGTCGACACCTCTAATATCCTATTCATTGTTGGCGGTGCGTTTGCCGGTCTTGAGAAGGTTATCGCTGAGCGCAGTGAAAAGAGTTCTATCGGATTCAGTGCCACTGTACGCAGCAAGGATGACGATAAAGGCTCAGCGCGTCTGCAGGAAGTTGAAGCGGAAGATCTGGTTAAGTTCGGTCTTATTCCTGAATTTATTGGACGTCTACCGATGATCGCCACGCTCACTGAGCTCGATCAGGATGCACTAATCCAGATTCTGACGGAGCCGAAAAACAGCCTGGTTAAGCAGTACAAAGCGCTGTTTGAGATGGAGGGTGCTGACGTTGAGTTTCGTGAGGACGCCTTGATTGCGGTGGCTGAGAAAGCCCTAGAGCGCAAAACTGGTGCCCGAGGCCTTCGCTCGATACTCGAGGCGACTTTACTCGAGATTATGTACGAACTGCCATCACTTGAGGCGGTATCAAAGGTTGTAATAGACCGTGGCGTAATCGAGGGTACCTCGGAGCCTATCCTGATCTACGAAAAGCAGGAGATGGCGAAAGCCTCGCCTAACGCCTAATGGGCACTCTAAAAAAATCCCGCCTTGGCGGGATTTTTTTGTTAGCTCCTGTAGCACTGATAATCGCGCCTTGCGCGCGTTACGCTGAGAATTCCCGGCTAAAGCCAGCGCCTACAAATCTTCGACAATCCACTTGTAGGGGCATAGACTCCAGCGCGAATCCAGCGCGACCACTGAGCTTAGGTCTCTCTCAACAGATGCAAACTACTCGTGATCGCGGGTGAACACCCAGGTATCAGACTCTGACATTGCCTCATTAAAAACGTAACCCTCGTAGTCGAACGCCTTTAGTTGTTCGGGTGTCTCAATTCGCTGGTCGATAATGTAGCGAGCCATAAGCCCACGTGCTTTCTTCGCCCAGAAGCTGATGATCTTGTACTGGCCGTTCTTCTGATCCTTAAATACAGGAGTGATGAGGCGGCCATTGAGTCGCTTGGGCTGCACAGATTTAAAGTACTCGTTAGACGCCAGATTGATCACCACGTCATCACTACCCAACTCGGTATTAAGCCTGTCAGTAATGCTAGCTCCCCAGTAGGCGTAAAGCGTCTTACCCTTGTCGGTTTCAAGGCTTGTTCCCATCTCGAGTCGGTAGGGTTGCATCAGATCCAGCGGCTTTAGCAAACCATAAAGGCCGGATAGAATACGTAGATGGTTTTGCGCAAACGCTAGATCGTTTTCTGACAGTGACTCTGCATCCAGTCCTGTATAGACGTCACCCTTAAACGCCAGCAGTGCAGGGCGCGCGTTCTGCGTGTTGTGTTCGCGGCTCCAGCTCTGGTAGCGCGCTACATTGAGAGAGGCGAGTTTGTCACTGAGCTTCATCAGTTTAGCGATCTCCTGCGGAGCAAATTGGCGCAAGCGATCGATGAGAGGCTGTGCCTGCTCAGTAAACTCCGGCTGTGAGCCTGTCTCAGTTGTTAGTGGCGTTTCGTAATCTAGGGTTTTAGCGGGGGATAGCAGTACTAACATCGGCCTCGTATCTCTGGTCATTAACCCGTATAGGGTAATGCTTTACGCGAGGAGACAGAAGTAGATCAGTAGGATTAGTGCTCAGCTCGCTCGACGAAGCTGCACCACTCGTACAAGCGTTGCCCCCATTGAGCCCAGCATAATACAGGCCGCCATGGCAGTCTGCGATTCAATCTTTGTCAACGTGATCATTGCACCTGCGAACAGCAGCCCGATGGCGAGACAGATAAATGCCATTACCAGTGAATGGACTACTGAGAGAGCCTCGAAGCGCTTCAGATGAGCGATAAACACAGCAGCCGGAAGTGCAAAGGCACAAAGGGTGATGATAGATGCGAGACTGTTTTCCATCTTAGACTCCGGGGCTCTTGTAATTGTTATTGTTATAACCGCAGTATACGCAGGGAATTGCTCCACTTTCTACTCTAATAAAGTGCAACTTTGGTGGATATTCGCGCCTGCGCAAGTTTGTGACCTGGTCTCGCAAAAGTGTAGAATACGGCCAAATTTTTACAGTCTTACAGAGAGCAAGAATGAGTACCCGACGCGTTTTAACCGGCATAACCACCACAGGTACACCTCACATCGGTAACTACCTGGGAGCTATAAAACCCGCCATTGAGGCGAGCGAGCAGCCAAATAACGAGTCCTTCTTCTTTCTGGCTGATTACCATGCGCTTATAAAGTGTCACGACCCCGAGCGCGTTGCTCGCTCAACGCGTGAGATCGCCGCTACCTGGCTGGCTTTGGGCCTCGATACCGATAAGGCTACCTTCTACCGTCAGACTGATGTACCTGAGATTACTGAGCTCACTTGGATTCTGACTTGCATGTGCTCTAAAGGTTTGATGAACCGTGCCCACGCCTACAAAGCCTCAGTGGATGCGAACCGCGAGGCAGGTAATGAAGATCTAGACGACGGTGTCACCATGGGGCTATTCAGCTACCCAATTCTGATGGCGGCTGACATTCTGATGTTCAATGCGCATAAGGTTCCCGTGGGTAAGGACCAGATTCAGCATATCGAGATGGCGCGTGATGTTGCCGGTAAATTCAACCACACCTACCAAGAGCTTTTTGTGCTTCCCGAAGCCCAGGTTGATGAGGAGACACAACTAATTCCGGGACTCGACGGTCGTAAGATGTCCAAGAGCTACGACAACACCATCCCGCTCTTCTGCTCCTCGGATGAGTTGCGTAGCCTGATAAATCGAATCAAGACTGACCTGCGCGAACCCGGTGAACCTAAGGATGCTGACAACAGCACAATCTTCCAGCTCTTCAATCTTTTTGCTAGCGCTGATGAGAGTGCAGCGATGCGGCGCCAGTTCGAAAACGGCATCGCCTGGGGCGAAGCGAAACGCGAGCTGCACGCCTTCCTCGACGCTAAATTGAGTGCGCCACGTGCGCGTTACAATGAGCTCATGAATGACATGGGGGCTGTTGAGGCTCTGCTGCTTAAGGGGGCTGAGAAAGCGCGTGCCGAGGCAGCGCCGCTACTTGAAAAGGCGCGTATTGCCGCGGGTATCCGCCCGCTAACCTATGTTGCGCCCAAGGCTGAAGCTCAGGCTGAGAAGAAGAAAGAACTCAGCGCCGAGGAGATCGCCCGCATTGAAGAGGGGCGTCGTCGCGCTATTTTACGCCCTGTGCAGCACCTCATTGATGCGGTTGTCGCAGCCGACGATCAGTCCGGTGCAGCCGCCGCACTGATTGCTCAAAAAGAGCAGGACCTCGAAGGCTTGAAGAAGAAGGCGAAGCAGAAGGCTGAGAACGAACTTGAAGCGCTGCGTGATGAGCTTGCGCAATACCTTTGAGGTAAATCTCGACTAAACTTTGGCGTAGTCACTGTTTAGAGGGTAGGTAATGCATCGTCCACAACCCGGAGTGCTGGCTGATGCCAGCCGCTGCGCTGTCTATTTAACACTGAATCAATCTGAGGCTGTGGATGCGCGTGAGCGCATTCTCAGCTTTGCTCGTTCCACGCCTGCGCAGGTTGCTGCTAGGGGTGGTGCACTGCTAATGCTGGGGGTAGGCTCCAGCTATTGGGACACTCTATATCCTATTGCGCGTCCGGCTGAACTGCTGCCATTTCCTGCGATGGAGAGCGGCGAGCGCGTCGCGCCCTCAACCCCTGTTGATCTGTTAATCGCGATTCGCGGCGAAGAGGAGAGTGCGGTATTCGATCTGCTGCAGCAGGTGCGTGATGAACTTGGCGACGCGGTAACTCTTGTCGAAGAGGTAAGAGGGTTTAAGTACCGGGATTCGCGCGACCTCACCGGTTTTGTTGATGGTACCGAGAACCCTGAAATGGAGGCTCGGGCCGGTGTGGCGCTTGTGGGTGAATTTGATGCGCAATTTGCCGGTGGCAGTTATATGCACCTGCAGCGATACGAACATAGCCTTAAGCGCTGGAATCAGACTCCGGTAAGTGCACAGGAGCAGATTATTGGGCGCACAAAAGAGGACAACGTTGAGTTCCCTAGCGGCGACAAGTCGCCTCATGCACATACCAAGCGTACCTCTCTAAAAGATGCCGAGGGTAGTTCCATTGAGATCTACCGTCAGAGCATGCCCTATGGCGACTCTACGCGTCAGGGGCTGATGTTTATCAGTATGTCGGCGAGTGCAGAGCCGTTTCGCTTGATGTTACACTCGATGGTGTTCGGTGACGAACAGGGGCGCGCCGATGACCTACTGCTCTTTACGCGCGCCATGACAGGGCACTCTCTGTTTGTGCCCTCACTGGATTGGTTGGAGCAACATTGAGAAAAGTTACCCTGCTTGGGCGACTAGCTGCTTGGCTCGCATATCGGCTGTTTCGCGGGCCCTTTGCACGGCGGTCACCGCTGGTGCACAAGCTGGCGATGAAGCTGTTTCGTTACGGGGCTGAACGTGGTGATCGAGCAGCCCTTACCACCTATGGCTCGCTGCTCCATTTTCGCGGTGCGGATCCGCAAAGTCGTACGCAGGGAGCGCTCTATCTGCAAGCGGCAGCCGAACAGGGCGATGCAAAAGCACTTTGGCTAGTCGGGAAGTTCTATGAAGAGGGTGTGATGCCTTTTTTCGCGCGCGATCAAAAACGTGCCCAGGAGTGCTTTTACAAAGCGGCTGAACTCGGTCACCCGCTTGCTCAATCCCATGTGGAGGCTACTGAGCGTTAGCGTTGCTAACTTCGGCAAACACCTGATGTTCGCAACCCTCTGTCACAACGGTGTGATACGCGACAGGGTACTATCGACTCCGGAGTCAACCTTACTGCAACACGTACCGCAACGTCTCAACAACCTGTTCGTTGGTTTGAGCCCAAGCCAAGGCGCTTGCATCCACCTCTTTGAGCGGGTGGATTATATCCGCCGCATGGAGTGTGATGTAGGGTTTGCCAAGCGCTGCACAGTAACCTGCATCGAAGGCAGCGTTCCACTGTTTGTACTTATCACCAAAACGGATGACCACAAGGTCGGCCTGTTCGATCAAGTTCTTGGTGCGAATCAGATTGACCTTCGATGACTGATGATCGCGCCAAAAGTTATCACTTTGCTCCCCTAGATGGTCACCTGCGGCGTCGCTGGCAGGGTGGTCGGTAACAGGAGAGAGGTAGGTAATATCCAGCCCGAGCGCTTCGGTTCCTTTCCGAATAGCATCCCGCCAGTCGGTGTGAATCTCGCCAGACATGTAAATTTTGTAGCTCATAAATAATTTAACCTTCCTGCGGCTCTCTATGAGCCTCTGATTAATTTAAACTCATTTGAACCCGTGAAAGCCCAACTCCAGGCTCAAGCCAGAAATCTGAGCTGCTAAGGTTACCTCTGTACAGTTTAGATGTCATCGGCTGAGATGATTCAGTCTGCCGTTAAAGGGTGGGCCTCCCGCATGGCGGACGATCAAATAGTGTGACTCCTTCGGTTGGATCAGGACCCAGACCAAACCTTTCCTGATGAATTTGATCGCTAGCCCATAGTTCGAAAATCTTCAGATATGAGTAGGCAGCTTTATCTAGGTAAATTGTTAATAAATCCCTAGACCTGAGACAATTGAAAAAAGCGGGAAGAAGCAGACTGGATCGTACTTTCCTTACCATGTTGATAAACTTCTCAGGTTGATGATGTAGACGGTGATGAAGAGTATGGCAGCACAACATCGCGTCGCTCGGCGGTCCCTCTCGACGGGCCCCGTGACAGCGGCGTATGAACGCAAGGTGGATGCGGGGGAGTTGCGACGAGATGACGCGCAAGTCGCACTGGCGGCAAAACTCGATACCCTGCACGAGTCTCTTACCTCGCGCCCACCAGTGCCCGTGCGCACCGACAAACCGACAAAGAGAAGCGCTACAAGCAGCAGTCCGCTGTTACTTACACGATCCTTGGCATCCGTTCGCTCCTCCCTTAGACAGAGGTTCCATTTGTGGTCTTATGGTCCACCACCGCTAGGCATGTACATTCATGGACCGGTCGGGGTCGGCAAGAGCTTTCTAATGGATCTCTTTTACGCGTCGGTTAATGTTCCTGATGATGATTCTTGCTGTAACAGTGACAGCCACAGCCTCAAACACGCAAAAATTACCAAACGCCGCGTCCACTTTCATGAATTCATGCTAGACGTCCATCAGCGAATCTTTGTCTACAAACAGAAGCACCCACGAGATGATGCGATGCCCATCATTGCGCAGCAATTGGCACAGGAAGCCCAACTCCTCTGTTTCGATGAATTTCAAGTAACAGACGTTGCCGATGCCATGATTTTGAAACGACTTTTTTCACTATTATTGGATTGGAATGTCGTGGTGGTAGCCACCTCGAATCGCTCCCCCGATACCTTGTACGAGGGAGGCATTAATCGATCTCTCTTTTTGCCATTCATAGACATGTTAAAAGACAGGTTCGACATTATCTCCATGAAGGATTCCGCCAAGGATTACCGACTCGAAACTCGAGCTGATGGTCAATCCTATTTTTGGTCAAACAAGGATGTTCACGGCGACAAAAATAGTGACAACAACATGCAGGCGCAGTTGAACGAAATATTTGGTGGCACTGCATCAGGAACTGAGGCCGAGGTCATTCACGTTCGCTTCGGTCGCACTGTTCAGGTCGCCCGATTGAATGACCGGTGCGCCTGGTTTGACTTTTCCGAGTTATGCTACCAACCGCTCGGCGCGGCCGATTATATCTCCCTCTGCGACCGATTTCCGGTCATCATCATGGACGACGTGCCGCAATTAGACGCCAATCACCTCGACGAAGCCCGACGATTCGTGACCCTCATTGACGTCTGTTATGAAACTCGCACCCGCTTGGTACTGGCGGCAAACGTCCCGCTCGATGAATTATTTGTCCAATTTGAAGCACAAGTTGAAAGCAGTGATCGAAATGAAGAGTTGTTTGTCAGTGAGAAGGGGGGTAACTCGAGTTCCTTTGCGACGACTATGATTCGCACCAAAGAGGGTGAGGAATTTGAGTGGTCGGCGACGGGCCGAATGGGCGCGTCCCTCGCTCAATTATCGGCCGCAAATGATCTCGCCTTTTCCTTTCGACGAGCCGCGTCTCGGTTGGTAGAAATGGGTGGAAAGGAGTGGGGACGGCAATGACGAAAGGTATCTACCTTCCCGAAGTTGCTTAAAGGTTCAAGCGTTTGCTTTGGGCAACCCTCGGCTGTTGGATTAATAATCAACGACTGATGGCTTCTGAGATAGACTAAGTTCCCGCAGTAGTTGCCATTCGAGAAAACACTTCGAATGACAGAGAACCCGCAAAAGCGGTCCTTCGCAAGACCGTCTGATCCACGTCAGGTTTAGGCTGCATTACGGTCGTTCTAACCTGCTCAGTTTGGATCTGTTGGGAGTGGTAAATCGCTGGACTATATTTTTACTTTGAACGATCACCTGAAGTGATTTAATTCAAATATTTATTCTTTGCTGGATTTAATCCAAAACATGAGTGTACACAGTGTTGCGAGATACCCCAAGACGGCGTGCAGTAAAGGCGACGTTGGAATTGCATTTAGAATAAGTTTTTCTTATCTCAACGCATTTGATTTCTTTTGCCTTTTTGCCGAGGCATTTAGAACACGGATTATAGAGAATATCTTTTATTCTAAAAAGTTTCTGTACGTCATCATACTTAATTAGACCAGGCGGGCAATTAATAGCAAGAACTTGTAATTGGCTAATTAGCACGGTGAAGTTAAGATTGTTTGTATTACCTACAATGGCCTCGATTGCAGATGTATTTAGCCTATGCTTATCTGATATCTCTTGCATTTTTGCTCTTACAATAAGACCCAAATCACTGCGCTCTGAGAGCTCCGGCAAATGAATTCTAAATTGAGCTAAGCGCAAGAGTTCAGTTCTTACTGTCTTGTTCCAAAGATTCTCGTAAGTAGTACCATCGCTATCCGTAGATAAGATAAGCCATCTATCTTCTACACCTGTGTCTCTAATTTCATGGAGAAGATTCACTAACCAATTAGCATCAGAGATTGATAACTGCGATAGATCTTCAAACAGGATGGTTCCTCCAGCGGTTATATCTAATTCGGTCGAGTAACCGTCGTGAAGCAGTTTTGCGATGGCAAATCGCTCCTCGCACACATGCTCTAAATTTTTACAGTTTAAAGCTAGTATTGGTTTTCCTTTGTTCAGTAGATTATGAATATGTTTAGCAAAAGTCGTTCTCCCTGAACCTGCAGGTCCGGAGATCATAATAGGAAGCCCCATGTTTCCAGCTTTGAGTGCTAGTTTCTCATTTTTAAACATTTGCTCGTCACGAAAAATGAGTTTAGAAGTTGCAGGAGGAAGCTCGCTAATTGAGGGTAGTTTAATTTCTAAACGACGCTCGTTTTTTTGAGGTCGTGATATTTTGTTCGAGCGTAACAATCGAGCAAAATAACCTGCACCTAACCAATCTACCAACCTTAAAGTATCACAGCTATCAAGTTCACCAATGATCGATGAAAATTCGCCTTTGAATATATCTGAAAAATTGCTTGTCGATCGAATAGCGAGCCCCGAAATGAGCTCTCCCGCTCTGCGGTTTACTCCAGTAATTTGGCCTTGTTCATTAACGCTTAACATGCCAACACTTTGAGTTGATAAATATTCGACCCGTGGATGGAATACAACTACAAACTCGTCTCGGTGATCTTCTATGAATAGTTTGTTTTCTATATTGACTGCGGACATTTTTAATAGTGCCAACGTATGAAATTGACGTTCAGCAACCTGCGAAGACGCATCCAACACACCTACAATTACACCTTTCGAATCTATGATAGGAGCTGCGGCACAAAATAGCGTGTTAGCCGCAGCAAAGAAATGTTCCGATCCACATACCGATGATGGCTCTCCAGTATGTAGTGAAATCCCCACGGCATTAGTTCCTCGATACTCCTCAGTCCAGATGGCTCCCGGTTGAAGGGAGTATTTAATCGCTTCAAGAGCCTCGAATTCTGGATCCATGATTGAATCAAGTATTACGCCTTCTCCATCAGTGAAAGCCGTCATGAAGTTTGTACCAGCAATCTGAGTACTAAGGAGTTCGAGCTCAGGGCGAACCAGTGAGAACAATCGGTGGTTCCTTTCTTTAGAAGCACGAAGTTCGTCATGTGAAACAAACGCATCGATCGGCGTCCCCAAAGGATCCAGCCCAGAACTTAGAGAGCGGGACCAACTGCTATCTATGGCAGCCTGTCTCATCGAAGTGTTTTGCTGGTTTGAAGACGCTTTCCTATTGAGCGCGTCTAAAATTATATCGGTCATAAGCTTTTACTTTTTTTGTTACTTAATCACGATATTTGGAACGCTTTGTATCGTCAACATAATGTTCAAATAATGAACACCAATGCTGCTGACTTTTCACTTTTTGAACACTCCATTTGATTGAAGAACATTCGCCACTGCTCCAGCATGATTAAGTGTGACAAACAAAACACATGGAGCTGCAAATGAAAGCACAAGTACTTTATAAATACGACGAACATCTGTCTGCGGATTCGTGGGTCGAATACTCTGACGTACCCGATCCATCGATCAATAAAGCAAATGACGTCATCGTAAGGATCGGCGGAGCTGGTGTCTGTAGAACGGATTTACATGTTATTGAAGGCGTATGGCGTCCTCACATGGATCCTACGGGAGATGCCCTACTACCGCTTATCCTTGGACATGAGAACGCTGGATGGATCGAAGACGTAGGCCCCGAAGTTGAAGGGTTGAAAAAAGGTGATCCAGTAATAGTTCATCCAAAAATATCAAACGGAACCTGTATTGCTTGCCGTCGTGGTCAAGACATGCATGGGGACGGAACTTTTCCTGGTCTTGACAGTAACGGTGGCTACGCCGATGCACTAGTGACTTCTGCTCGCAATATAGTGCCTCTCCCAAAATCACTAAATCCTAAAGACGTCGCTCCCTACTCTGACGCTGGGCTAACGGCATACCGGGCAGCCAAGAAGGCAACACGACATTTGTTACCCGGCGAATATTGTGTAGTTATCGGAGCTGGCGGCCTGGGTCATATCGGTATTCAGGTTCTCCGTGCAATGTGTGCTGCTGAGATCATAGTCGTAGATACTAACGACAATTCTCTAAAACTCGCCGGCGAGTGTGGTGCCGACCACCTTGTGAAAGCCGACGGTGGAGAAGTGGAGGCTGTACTTGGGCTAACTAACGGGCGAGGTGCTGAAGCGGTGCTCGATTTTGTGGGTGAGCGTGGAACAACCTCCCGCGGTTTAGCTATGACAAGGAATGCAGGTAACTACTATGTCGTTGGATACGGAGAAAACATCGTCGTTCCGACAGTAGACATGGTTATCACTGAAAAAAATATCATCGGTAACTTAGTGGGCACATGGGCGGAGCTAACAGAGTTGATGGAGCTGGCTAACAGAGGGCTGGTGCATCTTGAGACACGAGAGTTCCGCTTGGAGGATGCAAATAAGGCTCTGAAAGAACTTAACGCAGGAAATATAAAAGGCCGTGCCGTATTGATTCCTTAAAAAGTCCTTTCCGAACAAATTAGAAAATAAGAAACAGATTAAATCTGAAAAGAGTGAAATTATGAATACGTTAATTAAAAAAAACTGTTCAATCGTCGTACTGTCAACTTCATTAGGTCTTCTTTCAACTGCAGTACATGCAGCAAATTATACAGATTATGGTATCAACAAAGATTTACCTGGGACGTGTAGCTATTCAGCAATTGATTCCAAAGACTATACCGGGAAAAAGCTAAATATTATAACCCATGCTATTCCAGTTATTGGTGAGCCTACAGCGTTGCATGCAGAGCAGTTTTCTAAGCTCACCGGAGCAGAGGTCAATGTGGTTCACGTACCTTTCGGAGATCTTTTCCAGCGAATTATGATCCCTTTTCAGAGCGGTCAGAACGCATACGACGTCTTGTTCTACGCATCTCTTTGGATCGGTGACTTTAACCGCTTCCTTTCTCCTGTACCTGAAGAGTACATAAATTCGACAGGGATGAAAGACGTTACCGACAGTTTCCGCGGTGTTGCTCAATGGAATGGTCAGATGATTCAGTACCCAATGGATGGTGACCGTCATTACCTGAAGTACCGTTCTGACATCTTTGAAAGCGATGAGATGAAAGCCAAGTACAAAGCGAACACCGGTAACGAACTAAAAGTGCCATCGACATGGGAGGAATACAATCAAGTAGCTAATTACTTTTCAGGATTCGATTGGGATGGTGACGGTGAGCTAAATTATGGTTCTGCTGAGGTGGCTAAACGTGATGACCTTATGTTCTCTGCTTTCATAAGTCGTGCGGCGGCTTATGCAAAACACCCAGCTGTTAAAGGTGGATTTTTCTTCGATCTTGAGACTATGACTCCACTCATTAATACACCCGGGTTTGTGCGTGGTCTTGAGCTGTTTGTAGAAGCACAAAAAGCGTTCCCGCCAGGCGGCACGAACTTTGGACTTGGAGACGAAATATTTTCATTCGGCGGCGGACAAACGTTGATGAGTTACAGCTGGGATGACGCATTTATACAGGCTCAGCAAGAGAACAATCGTATTCGCAACAAAGTATCAGCTGCTCCATTGCCAGGTGCCTCTGAAGTTTGGAACCGAGTGACTGGGAAGTGGGATAAATTCGAGACTCCGAATCGCGCTCCCTACATGACATGGGGTTGGTCGTCTGCCGTAAGTAATGCATCAAAGGAGAAAGAAATGGCTTTTGATTTCCTTTGCTTCTTCTCAAATGAGAGTAATGCAGAGCACGATCTTCAAATCGGCCGTTTTGGCGTTAATCCATATCGGAACAGTCACTTCAATTCTGATCTATGGACTGGTATGGGGTGGGATCCAGAAGTGGCAAACAGCTATGTAAAAACTTTGTCTGAAATGGAAACGAGCCCGAACCGTGTTTACGACCTTCGTGTGCCTGGTGTTGGCCAGTTCATGTCTTCAATGGCAAACGGTGTAGCCGCAGCAATGTCAGGACAGAAATCAGCACAAGAAGCATTAGATCAAGTCGCTGCAGAGTGGACGGAGATCGTCGATCGTATCGGTAAAGATCGTTTGCGAGATGCTTACGCCAACGTTGTTGCCCTAGAGGACGCATAAAGGCAACTTCCAATTCAGGCTCTCCCAAGGAGAGCCTCCTTTATTCAGGGAGATAAAGATGTTTAAGGCGAAGTATTTCTTTTTATTGCCAGCCTTGCTGACCTTAGTTGCGATAATACTATTCCCACTGCTCTTTACTGTTAGAGTTAGTTTTTCGAGTTGGGATGTTTACCAAGCAGGACTTGATTACATCGGGGGAAAAAATTACCTCCGCGTTTTTGAGGATGTTCGATTTTGGGAGAGTTTTGCTCGGCTCTCGTTAATGAGCTTTATTAGTGTAACTCTTCAGTATGTTCTCGGTTTTGCGCTCGCACTGGCTGTGTGGAAGCAAGTGCGTGGAGGGCGCACACTTAGGGTGATTTTCCTTATACCGATGATGACAACACCTGTTGTAATGTCAGTCATCTGGCGAACGATTTTCCATGAAAGCCTCGGTCCAGCAAATGATCTACTTGGCGTAATCGGTATTGACGCAGTGCCTTGGCTATCAAGCTCTACAGGAGCTTTTGTAAGTGTGCTAATTGTCGAGGTGTGGCAGTGGACCCCGTTCATGTTTTTGCTACTTTTCGCAGGTCTTGTTTCCTTACCTCGTGAACCTTACTTAGCAGCTGCTATCGACGGCGCTAGCGCTTGGAAAACATTCTGGCAAGTCACATTTCCTTTGATGGGGCCAATCTCTATTGGAGCAATAATCATTCGATTGATAGAAGCCTCTAAGATTATGGATACAGTCTACGTACTCACATCGGGCGGACCAGGTACGGCTACTGAAACCCCTTCATACTATATTTATATTAGAGGATTACGAGACTTCCAAGTGGGCTACTCAGCTGCTT